>ENA-OREC01000566-OREC01000566.1-marine-metagenome-genome-assembly--contig:-NODE-566-length-15185-cov-11.998411_pt1 | contig 15185 bp, 7 predicted proteins | sample MGYA00248626_ERZ508543 | MGnify/ENA primary metagenome ERZ508543 (study PRJEB26211, sample SAMN05518279) | marine metagenome | isolation source: Puget Sound, Washington, USA | host: Bankia setacea... | reverse complement strand
AGTCTCTCAGAAGTGTCTAACAAGTCGCCATTCGTACTAATGTAGGGCCACATGTCTACAAAGTCTCTCAGAAGTGTCTAACAAGTCGCCATTCGTACTACTGTATGGCCACATGTCTACAAAGTCTCTCAGAAGTGTCTAACAAGTCGCCATTCGTACTACTGTAGGACCACATGTCTACACAGTCTCTCAGAAGTGTCCAACAAGTCTCCATTCGTACTACTGTAGGGCCACATGTCTGACACACAGTATTAGTAGTAGTGTTGTTATTTTGTTCTCATCAATCCTCAGTCGTTATAAGAGAAGTTACAATGAATACAAGTTAATTAACACACGAAATAAACAACCAGTCTGTTATAAATATCAGATGCATGTGATACCGAATTCAAACGACATCAACTGATTGGCACGTTCTATCTTTTAATGAACTGCTGCTTTATATTGGGTAACTCACTGGAAACACGGTTAAGGTGTACCCACATCCACTTGAAACACCCAAGCCAGTTCCGATTGCGACAGAGATATACTTGACTTATAAATACATGTGTGCAATATATTTCTCTTCACTAAACTTTTAGTTTTATTTTGCAGCATGCTTTTTCGAGATCGCTATTTACGGAGGGATCATGAGGTCGTTCGGGGTCTTCTTCTTACAGTTTCAAAAACGTTTCAACTCGAGTGCAGCAGAGACTTCAATAATGAACCTAATCCAAAATGTTTGCATTAGTGTCTCAGGTATAACTTTTTCCGCTAGTTATTCAATTCACTAGTTTGTCATGTTAGTTACCACGATGGTAAGGAATTCGTTACTTTAAATCTTTAAGATTGTAGTTATCTAGCTCTTTTCATTACTGTGTTTTAGAATTAACTTAAAATATAACCTTCAACAAATTTCAATATAACTTTTAGCAGAATGACAGTATCATTTCTTATGTAAACAAGACTACTGAAGATAGGCAGGCTGTGTTTATAATTGTATACATGTGGTCGTTAACACACACTTGTTATATATATATAATCAACATATTATTTTTTTAGCGTTCGACTTTTGTCGGTTCTGCGTGGCCATTCTCTTTTTTTTTATCCCCGCCACAGCTGCCAATGACCTCCAACTTTGAAGGATTATCTATCCCAGATATTATCCATTACATTTATTTTCCTATCTTAATTCTTCAGAAAGAGCCAGTTTTTCTCTTTTTCAATGTTCAGTGCTAAACAAGGGAACAACTGGTACCATTTTTATAACGTATTTGGTATTACGCCGTCCTTGACTGGGGATTGAACCCGGGACCTCCCGCACTATACCACTAGGCTATCGAGGAGACGGTTTACTATCCTTTAAAAATGTATGTTTCTCAAACTTTCAGACGATGGAAGTTCCTCTGAGAGTCGACTCACAAGAGCAATTAGCTGCTTCTGACCAGCACGACTTTATCTGTTGTCAACCATGTAGTCGTTCCAACAAACAGCTCCCAGCTAAGTCATATTGTATGGACTGTAGTGAGTATTTGTGTAGGAGCTGCGGTGATTATCATACGACGCTTAAGGCACTGATCCAACATAGGTTGTCTGATTTGTTAGATAGCGAGGTCTGGGGTAGACACAACGCAAGAAGTACACCTACACTGACCTGCAATGCACATCCAGACGAACTGCTTAAGTACTACTGTCCGGATCAAAAAGTCACCTCTTGTGGAGCCTGTGTGATACTAAGCCGACCAACATGTACACCGGAATATATACCGGATATATCAGTGGGATACAAAGACAGTAACCAATTCCGAGATTTTAAAGCCAACTTTAATAGTTTGTTGGAAAAGGTTGCAGCTTTTCTACGTTGTACGGAAGATAACATACTGAAGACCACAACGAATGGACAGCAGCTTATTGATGAAATCAGACGGAATAGAGAAGAAATCAATCAGTACTTATTGAGGAAGGAAAAAGAAATTATTGCTGAAACGGAGAAACTGCTTGATGAAGACTTACACACTCTTTACCAAATACAAAATGACGTAAAGAAAATGGAAAATGAACTGTTAGATACAAAAATAAAAATAAAAAACCTCGAAGAACAAAGCAGCGATTTATTCATAACTTGTACAAACATGATGACCAGGACTGAAGAAATGGAAGCTCATATTGATATGTACGAGACATTGAATGTTGTATACTCGTACTGGGCAAGGAAATGTAAGGTTTTGAGTTATCTAGTGTCTCCCACACACGATGATACGTGCCTTTCAAATATAGTTCGTAGTCCAAACTGGAAAGTATGTGAGATGGTTAGACAACTGGATATTAATCATACGTGTCAGAAAAACAAACATCCAGGTTTGATAACAGGTATGGCATTCTCCGAACCAAACAGCCTGTTATTGGCAGACTACGAGAACAATTGTATAAAGCGGGTGGACACTGATACAGGAGCCATCACTACTAACGTACATCTTACTGGTGAACCATGGGACATAACTATATTTGGCATAGATCAAGCTGCAGTGACGTTACCCTTTGGAGAGAAGATCCAATTCATCTCTAATAAAGCAGCTCGGCCACTTCTGCGAACAATGAAGGTAGATGGTAGATGTTTTGGCATATGTTCAACTAAAGACAACAAGCTAGTTGTGACCTTTACTATGCCAGCTAAAGTGGAAGTACTGGATGAACTCGGCCATGTTATACATCGACTCAGTACAGATGTTAACGGTGAATCTCTATTTGTTACTCCGGAGTACGTCAGTTTTGGCACTGAGGATGGTCAAGGAACGATTTATGTGTCTGACTACGGCACGTCTGTACTGACCAAACTATCCATGACAGGACAAGTACTTCTCACCTTCAAGGACGGGGATGTGAGCGGGCCTTGTAACCACGAACGATGGTCACGTGATTGTGTGTAGTAAGTGGTCTGATAATGTGCAGGTTGTGTCAATGTATGGGCGGAAAGTTCGTACATTGATATGTGTAGAAGATTGGATGACAGACCTAGAGTCCATCTGCTATGTTGCCTCCACAAAGACACTGTATGTGAGTGGTGTAAATGATACAAAGGTGAGAGTGTATAAGATACAATAGAAGACACCGGAGACCTTGATTGCGTACAGCTGATAAAGGTTGATGCTATAAAATACTCAACAGAACCGAGAATTTCTTTTGCCCAGAGTGATGCATTGCAACAAACGGTGTGCTGACATAAACCCCCTTGGTCGACACATTCACCAGACGGAAGATATATATGCATGTGTATGTGTTCTTAACTGAACAAAAGTTGCATATTTATGCTGATGTGTTCTTAACTGAACACAAGCTATATTTTCATCGTCATATCCCATTAACCTAATACATGTACACGTTGTATATTCCAATTTTGAAGAAATAAATCTCACTGAAAGAGAAATATTTTGTTAAGGTTTTTATTTTTCTGAATAAACAACAATATAATACTAGCATGTTTCCACCTCTACGCAGCACCATGTATATTGGTACATTTCACTATGTGTGCTGCCTTACTGAAACACAGGCACATTTCTTTCTTTTAGAAGTAAAAAACCCTGTATATTACACTTTTTCTACAAGGGAGAACAATCATTTGCCACAAGGTTTTTTCTATGTCCATGTATAATTTGATATAATATAAACTTTTAGTATATACCTATCAATGTATTGCCCAAAAATACAGGTAGACCTAAGCAGTAACATATGATCGAGCATTTTTCGTATTACCAGTCTTGATTTTACGAATACGAACATACCTGTCTGGGAGGTAAACTTTTAATAATATGTCTGGGATACTGTATTACACAAGCAACTCAAAGTTATACGGCCCCCAGGGTCAACACACTGTAGTGGAATTCCATATTTATTAAACAAGATAATTCTGATAACATGTTTTGTGCAAGCTGTGTAAATGTAATATTCCTATAAATCAAAACATTACAAACCAAAGAGAAAAGTCTCCCAAACGTCTTCAACACAATGAATTCAATAGATTCTGATATAAGTTTATGAACTTTATCAGGTGTGTTATTTCATACATACATTAAATGTTCAAATAAATCACACAGACATATGCATAGAGGTATAAGAACACTGATAACAAGCTGTGTCATGTGATCAATTATATATAGGTCAATCAAACACTGCTACTTATGTTAGTTTATACTTATTTATTTTAGTTCGATTGTGAAACAAGCAATTTTCGCTTATGTAAATCACGCTCGAATCCGTTCCCGGAACCAACCAGTACTAAGGAATTAGAGTAAAGTTTCTTGTTCAAGGAAACAACGGGGGCCTTTGATGGGGCTCGAACTCGAGACTGACAGGTATCCACCGATCACAAGTCAGACGCGATACCCACTCCGTCACGGGGAGGTACATGGTGTAAATTGGCTGAATACCATTACAGTAAAAGTTCCACTATTAAGACCACTTGTTAAAACTTACTAAAAAGACCAGCAAGCTGTTAAGACCACATATTTCCAATCACAAACAGACAATTTCTATGTATTGGGCTCCTGTGTTTATTATTTGTTAGTCTGGAGGGTAGTCTCATCAGCGGAACTTCACTCTATCATTTCTTTTATAAATCCTTTAGACTTTCACACAGAAACATCCATTATCCGTTCTTCACAAGAAAGGCTTAAATGTTGATGCATCCACTTTCTTCTTCTTCATCCATATGGCTTCATCATTGAGTTAAATCATGTTCACACACTTTGTTAATAGTTATATAATGAAAGACTTGAATGTTTCTACAGTCTCTCCTTGAACCACCTTTAGTCCATTTCATCACCATATTTATTTCTTTTGGCTGAAAAAATGAAAACAAGGAAAATATATAAAATGTCAGATTGTATATACGGTCACATTAAAATATACGGTCACATTGTATATAAGGTCATACATTTTCACTATGTAATCTATTCAAACCCACGGCATGTTCTAACCTTTGACACCGTGACCCCAAAATCAATAGGGTTCCTCTGCTACCCAGGATGGATGTGTGGACCAAGTTTGAGGAAGATAGGTCAAGGTGTTCTCGAGTGTTATAGAATAGGTAAATGTTTACAACCAGGTCAAGGTTTTCTCGAGTGTTATAGAATAGGTAAATGTTTACAACCAATTATAATGTTAAGCATTCTAAAATAAAAAGTTTGGTTTTGGTTATTAGTAATTCCTTCCTTAGCAGACTCATAGTTATTTCTATTCAGTGTGAGAGAAAAATAGGAAATAATGAAGTCTGTCAGGTAAGGAATTTACCTATAACAGCACACCTCAAGTTAAAAAATCTTTTACTATGGACTTTTTTTAAACCTACTATAATTATTAGACTGTTGGTATTAAATAAAATATGTACTCCAAACAAGACTTCTTAGAATTCTATATTCTTTTTTTTTAAATAAAAGGTAAATTTTATAGTTGCGACCGCTTGAGCCTACTCAATAACAGGATAAACTTTTTTATAGTTAATTGCCTCCAAAATGTACTTTAATCTTATTCATTTTTGGTCTAAAACAATATTTACCATGTCAATGGATACAAGAATCAAGTTTTCTTGAACAGATAATGGGAAAAAGTCCATAAATTATTCATTTTGAAACTTGAGCTCGATCTTGATCCTGAACCTGGGGCCTGGTTATACAAGCTATAACTTACTTTGTCGTTCTGGATGCTGCTGTGGCCTCGATGTTGAATCATCAGACATCCATTTATCTCTCTGTTTCTGATATGACAACGGTGGATTTGTGTCACCCTGGGATGTGGGCGTGCCTTTCTCTCCCGACATCCACTTGTCACGCTGTGCTCTGTAGGAAAACCCACCATCCTGTTTGGAAGTCTCGGCACTTTGAGGCGTTTCCATGGAGTCTGATGTCCCTGATGATGGATCTAAAGGAATAAGGTTGAACTTTACTCAAAATGTAAAACACCTCGTAACTCATTATATCAGAATCTCTAATTATGAGCTCAGATGTTTTTTTGTTTCAAACCAAATAAAACACACAAAAATTCATTCCCACAAATCTTACACCATTAATCACCCTAATATATACAAACAGACTAAAAGAACTATTCGATTGTATACAGCAAGGTTTTATCTGTTATGGGGTGTGCATGTCATTATAGAAATGTCCAGGTGTGCATGTCATTATAGAAATGTCCAGGTGTGCATGTCATTATAGAAATGTCCAGGTGTGCATCTCATTATAGAAATGTCCAGGTGTGCATGTCATTATAGAAATGTCCAGGTGTGCATGTCATTAAATATATGTCCGGGTGTGCATGTCATTATAGAAATGTCCGGGTGTACATGCCATTATAGAAATGTCCGGATGTGCATATCATTAAAGAAAAGTCTGGGTGTGCATGTCATTATAGAAATGTAAGGGTGTGCATGTCATTATAGAAAAGTCTGGGTGTGCATGTCATTATAGAAATGTAAGGGTGTGCATGTCATTACAGAAATGTCAGGGTGTGCATGTCATTATATAAAAGTCCAGGTGTGCATGTCATTATATAAATGTCCAAGTGTGCATGTCATTATAGAAATGTGTGGGTGTACATGTCATTATAGAAATGTCTGGGTGTGCATGTCATTATATAAATGTCCAGGTGTACATGTCATTATAGAAATGACCAGGTGTGCATGTCATTATAGAAATGACCAGGTATGCATGTCATTATAGAAATGTCTGGGTGTACATGTCATTATAGAAATGACCAGGTGTGCATGTCATTATAGAACTGTCTGGGTGTACATGTCATTATATAAATGTCCAGGTGTGCATGTCATTATATAAATGTCTGGGTGTGCATGTCATTATAGAAATGACCAGGTGTGCATATCATTATATAAATGTCTGGGTGTGCATGTCATTATAGAAATGACCAGGTGTGCATGTCATTATAGAAATGTCTGGGTGTACATGTCATTATATAAAAGTCCAGGTGTACATGTCATTATAGAAATGTCTGGGTGTACATGTCATTATAGAAATGACCAGGTGTGCATGTCATTACAGAAATGTCTGGGTGTACATGTCATCATATAAATGTCCAGGTGTGCATGTCATTATAGAAATGTCTGGGTGTACATGTCATTATAGAAATGACCAGGTGTGCATGTCAATACAGAAATGTCTGGGTGTACATGTCATTATAGAAATGTGTGGGTGTGCATGTCATTATAGAAATGTCTGGGTGTACATGTCATTATATAAATGTCCAGGTGTGCATGTCATTATAGAAATGTCTGGGTGTACATGTCATTATAGAAATTTATAGTTTTTGACCTTACCTCACCATCTCAGTACTTACAGCTGTCTGTCTGGTACGAGGAGATTGTGTCTCTGTTATTTATGGAATAATCTCTTGGTGCAGCCAGACCTCGATTCTCTCGTACATTTTCAGTTGCCGTGGTTTCAGATTTGTAATCACCAGTATCTAAAACAAAGTACTTAAGGGGTAAAAGGTTTTGTATCAAGAAAACAGTGGAAATGGCTCAAACGAAGCATCTAAAATGTGTGTGGCTAGACCAATTTACCTGTAATTGTTTGGAACTGTACTTTACAACAAAATGATAACAAATGTGTACTAATGCTTATATTTATTCCCAGTAAACTGTGTTGGCGAATACAGAGTTCTTTCTTAATTTAGTCCAACGTTTTGCCACAACACTGCTTTTCACCTCAACATCAAAAACTCTACAAAAGACACATACTCCTGCAATCAAGAGATGTCATGGCACAACTTTAGGAGAACGTAACAAAATTATGTTTCTAAAGGTGCTTTTTTTAATCCAGCCATGCATAAACCATACATAGATTATGGAATAAACATTTTAACAGGAAACAAGTTACCCTTGTAGTGTGTATGTAATAAGACAGCCATCTATCTAAGAGCATTTTGAAATAGGGAGACCGGTTTGTGTTCAAGATCCCAAACTATAATGTTGTTTTATTAATATCCTCAACGCATTTTCTCTAAAGAATTAAAATAGTTCCACACAATAAAAGTTACCAACTGCTTCTGGAAGGAATTATTGTAAACGTGTAATATCAAATTTCTGAATACGACGAATATACCATAACAGAACATATGAGTGCCGTAGCATTGGCATGTGAAGTACTTGACATCTTATAGTTGTGGCAGTTTTAAAACAAAATGAACATTATTTATGTTATTCTTTTATTGTTCGGTCTTGTTGTAAAAAAGTATCCCTGTTTGAGATGATACCTAGGCAACATATAGAATACACACACAGCGACCCTAAATTGATTCTGAACATATGTGCTTAAGATAGCCCTCATATTGATCTTTATAAAAACAATTCTCTTGTGCACATTGCAGGAGTGATTTAATAGCTATGTTGGCCAGATGTTAAAGCAGTGTTGTGAAAGAGCTAGGATGACATGACAAAGCCAGCTCCTAAAGATCGGAGTTTAGTAAAGACTTATGAAATCCATGAATGTCTGTGTCTCATCAATATTGAAAATGTTCGTACCCTTATGATGCAGATTGGCTTAATTTTAGTTTCAGTGAATTCAAATGCCATAGTTCAGCTGTATTGCTTGTTACTTCTCAAAACTGTTCCACATAAATCAGAAATATGTCTCTCTATGTATCTCCCCGTCTCCTGAAAACTGATCAGCTACAAGAAGATATCTTACCTAATTGTGTCTTTAAAACAACACTAGGCAGGTCAAAGTTACCAGAAGTCCAGGTCCTGAAACAAAACAAACAACCCATATATTCTGTAAGGTAAAGGTGATGGTGTATTCTGGTCTTTACATTCAAAAACATAGTCATTTAATGAATACTTTTATAAAATCAAATTTAGAAAATGCTATCCAGCGAACCCTTTGGTAAATGTTATATTTTTTGTAAAACAAATTTCATAAATGTTATACTAAAATGATATAAGATTCTATTTGGTATTCATGAACCCATAGTGAGACATGCTTCCCACATGCCTATTCCATTGAAGTTTTCGTGTTATATTAAACGCGTGTAGTGATAATATGATGATATTTGTATTGGCTCTATTGTATTAAAATCAAGGTTAGTCAAGTGTATGAAATTGGAGATCGCGCACATTTATTTAGTCATTGAATAGAAATGCAAAATTGTGAAGACATTGAACAAAATCGGGGACCATGCTGCCAAGTTAACTTCTTTTCAAGCTGAATAAGATATTATGATAACAATGACTGAATGTGCTAGTGCTGGCTAATAAGACACATTACAATACAATACACCATTTGTTGAAACTATATAGGAGAACAAGTAAAGGGAACTCTTCGTGTAAATGCCACAAATGGACGTAAGCAACATATTTGATAGTGTTTCAATATGAATACAGTAGGAATTTGTAAGTGGCTAACTTTTGTGAAAGCCAACTGGTATGTAAGATTGAGATATAGCTGCTTATGTTCATTGTAAAACATCTGTATTCTGTTTATTTTAATTGTGTTTTGCACCCAGAACCCAGTCTGCTCAACGAATGACACGTCTAAAATTTATTGCTCAAGGAAATAAAAAGACGTTTTCATATACATGTGTTCTAGGTTCTCAAACTTTTAAATAAAGATCAACTAGGCCAATAATGCTGCAAACAAAAGTGGGTATGTGGTCTTCATATTTAGCATACTGTTAATGATTTACATAGTCAACCTTCACACTTCCACACAACTTACGCTGATACAATCCGTTTCTGTTCTTCAGTGAGTACTCCCCACTCTCGGGTCATTTTGGCATAGAAACCATCGGGTACATCTCGCAGCAGACGTTTCTTCCCCTCCACACCAGCCTGAACTTTTCCCAACAAATATCCAAATGATCCCGACACTGAAAGGTTATACATTATGAAAGGTCAAGAGGCTAAGCAGGGTCATGGACTCAATGTTGTGGTTTTCTGTTGTTTTTTTGTTTCGACGATATTTAATGGAGAGTTTATTTGACCTTAGTCAATCTTCCATAAGAAAGATGGTATTATTGCTATTTGAGAAAGAGACAGTGTTTTCATTTTAATGTTGAGTGCTAAACAAGGGAACCACTGGTACCATTTTGTTAACGTATTTGGTATGACGCGGTCCTTGATTGAACCACCAGACCTCCCACACTCGCCACCAGCACTCTACCACTAGGATACTGAGGTGATTTAAATGAAAGCACTCATAGAATTTCAACAAAGAGAATATGTCGATTTAATCACAAGTTGGTGAAATTAAATTGTTAGCATAAAGTAAAAGGTCAAGTAAAAAAGATATTCAAATGGTATGTCAATGATATATAGCAAGGACATGTTGTGTTTTATCAACTCAAGTTATGAAAGAAATTGAAATGAAGTATGATATCACCTACACTAACACTTCAAATATTGCACACATTTAAGATCATTTAACGTATACAATGTACTGGAAATTTACTGTTACATACCTCCATGTTTGATAAGTGAGTATCTAGTTGAAAAATAACCTGAAATAAACCAATAAATGATATACCACCAGAAAAAAACCTTTCAACACATCTACATAACGTTTATGCTGTGTTATTTAACAGTAGTTTATACTAATTTAATCTAATTCAATTGTGAAACAAGCAATTTCGCTTAAGTAAATCACACTCAAATTCATTCCTGGAACCAAACCAGTTTAAAACATTGATGAAAAATCTTCTTACACTAGGAAACAGTGAGAGCCTTTGATGGGGTTCAAACTCACGACTGACCGGTTACAAGTCAGACACTCTACTCATTGTGCCACACCGCCAATATATCATTTTAAGAAATTAACCATATCTTTGTAACCTATGCTAGCTTCATTTCAAATAACATTTATAGTGAAGTTTTGCTTTTCATTGCAATATATTTGTTAACTCAATTGTTAATGCATTAAATAAGTTCATAAAAAATAATAAGTGTAAAAATACTTCAGCAAATAAATAATAATCGATTAGTGCATGAAAATGGGCCACTCCAGCAATATATAATATGGCTGACTAGACATATGTTGCCAGACTCACTAACTGTTGTTTGTTTTACATTTACACATCCTTTTGTATGCAAAACATTAATTTCATTGGTTTATAAATACTGATTTATTTTAGTGTGATTGTGATGGAAGCAAATCTGCTTATTAAATTATGCATGGATATGTTCCTGTAACCAACCAGTATTAAACAATGTGGATATGGTTTATTGCTCAAGGAAATAACAGAGGCCTTGACTGAAGTTGATAAATTTGGTTGTAAAGCTGCTAGATAGTATATTCAACACACAACAAGCCTACATATTCAATTCAAGACAAGTTGTTGTGTTTTCGTTAACAGGTTATATTTAAATTAAGACAGTTTCCACTGAATGTCCTTACCTATTTTCATACCAGCTCTCACCGCCAGCATTGCTCCTAAACTTAGTGGTAAACCTGGCAAAAAGAAGATATAAAGGATTTCACTTGAGGGTCAAACTTGAGGCAGTCTGAAGGGTAAATGTTAAGGTTGGAACTGTTATATCTGCTAGTTTATTAATAATAATATTTCACCACTCAAACTTAGATATCTTGAAAGCGTATTGTAACATTGTAACATATTGTAACACAACTGAATGAAAAGGTCAAAGGATGTAATTTTTGGTCACATTGGCAAAGACAGAGAAAAATATAGAATCATTGTAAAATCAAACGAACCCAAACTTGCTTACATCTTGTGAAGAAAAACTCTCTGTTGACTTTGACGATTATGTCCTTCTCTTCTTGAGTCATCTGAAGTACAAACAAGAACTCTGATAGTCCAAACACCTGACAAGTACTTGACTGTAAAACATCATATAGTTCAGAAACTCTACTAACTTAGTTACACTGGCAGGTGACACAAACATATAAACTTAACCTATCAAATTAGCCCTTTGAAACTAACATTCATGAGGGGCGCAGTGGGTAGAGCATCTAACTCGTAGTCTGTCAGTTGTGCAGTTTAAGCACCATCAAAGGCTCACAGTGTTGCCTTGGGAAAACTCATTGCTTAGTACTAGTTGGTTCCAGGAACGGATTGAAGCATGATTTACAATCAAACTAAAATAAATTGAGGGTCATTTGATAGATTGACTTAAATATGAAATAAGCTCCCTTGTTAAATATGGTCAAAACCAAAAAACAAATATAGGAGATAGGTGAGTATAGTCCTTGCAGATCACTTGAGATTATGATGATGGTGCATTTTCGTCTGTTTTTTCATAACAACCAATGCGCAATCCTAGTTATTGATTTATCTGATTTTATTTTGATGTTTCACCTCTGAATGTTCCAACATAGGTTTGATGTGATATGTGAAGAACCACACATATTTTCCCAGCAGAAAACATCACAAATGCGAAGGGTTTTCTACAAAGATCTAAACACTAAGGTGCACCCAAAAACACACTTGTGGATATGAACTTACATAAATGCTACTCCTTGTCTTATATTGTCATTTAGGTTCTATATTATGAAAAAATAACATGTTAAACGAATGACACTGCAGTATTTAGAAAGTATGTAAACGATCTTCAATGTTATCCGAAACGATGTTGTGTCCGAATAGCTGCACACATGGATTTTTTTTATGACAAGTCTACTGCACCGAGTTTTGCGCAAAATGTCAGATACTCACATGAGTAGTAAATGCAGGCAAAACACCTTGATTTGCCATGGTGGACGTTGCGTGTATCTTCTGTCTGGTATCGGAGGTTGATTATGAAACAATCTTAAAGATTGCATCGGCCTTGGTGTACCGAAAATAAACGAAATTAGCAGCAGATAAATAAATAACACGAAAGCGTCGTAAATTAGCAAATGGATATTTGAAAGAATGAACGTTCACATCATTTACATACTTGAACGAGTTTTATACCTCACTGACGTTTTTATTTGCGACGGGGAAGCAATTGTCATGTCATTTTATTCTCGAAAACAACATGCTATTTAATTACATACCGGTACATACATTTTCTCACTCATTTAAAACAGTATAACGTGTCTAGGACGTTTGTCACCTAGAGTGATGTATTTGCCCAAAAATATTTCTAAGACATTTGCAAGTGAATGTGTATGTTATGTTTGCTAACATTTGTAAAGATCCTGTCTATGTGGAACACAATCCATTCAGCTGCATTTCTGAGCTTGATCTCAAACAACAATTATAAGGTAAATTGACACCAACACCAACTAGTGTGATTAAAAGATCATAAAATATAAGCTCATATTCTCTATATTGACTGCTATATATTTAAAGGCTCAAATTGTTGACCAGTACTAGAAGCTGTATTTAGTAAACTATGTGTGTTGCTGTAAACATGTGGTCCGAGTTTGTTGCAGTCCAGCGTTAAAAACCTTTACTTCAGTGAGTTAAAGGATACAATCAGGATAAAAAAACGTTGACAAAGAGAAAATAACTTCAACAAGCCATGTCAGTTAGTTACAGAAGTGTCTGCATTCTGTTGGTTATCAGAATCATGAGTTTTATGTCAACGAATTGTAAGATATCAGATAATGTATATACAATAACACTAATATATAACGTGTATCTTATATTTGTGTAACTTATATTACAGTCTCCTTGGTCTAGTGGTTATGGCAAACCCCCTTCTGAGCCGGAGGACAATGGTTTAAGTTCTGCTGGGTGCTTGATTGGATATGGTCAGTTAGTGAGCCACCAGTTAGTTAAATTGAATGGTTCCCTACCGCCTTCCTTCCAACTAGTGCCAGGCATATAAGATAGGAATTCGGGGGTAAAGATACACATAGAAACAGGGATCTTTTAAGCCCTTGACATTACAGTAAACAAGTACTTCACTCTAACATATATTCCCGAACATTTAGAATCAGTTCTCTGCTGTCATCCACAAATTCATCAAACATAAGTGGCCCAAGTATTTATAAATCACGATTTCAGTCACTCCAGTAGGACAAATTAAAAAGCACAAACACAGTTTTACAATGTTATACCTTTATTTGATTCTGAAACATTTGGCACATAAATATCATTCTTACAAAAGCTTTACGGTTGCAAACCAATTTTTAATACATGTATGTTTTAACAAGATTTAGAATTTCAGTATTATAACATGTAAGATAACTCTTCAAGAAATATATGTAATACTTTTGCTCTACTGACATACATAAACTGAAAACAATGCATTTAATTAACTTATCTTCAAAATGTTGTAAACACATGGGCCGCATTGTTGTCATATAAAACTTACTTACAGTGAAACCCTTTCAAACTGATCAACCTTTCTCTAACATGAACTGACCATTCTATCTTATGGTCAAAGGTGTTTTAATAGTTTAATGAGTTTCGCTGTAGTTCAAGTTCAAATAGACAACGGTGTTTCATGTTTCCATACAAATAACAAAATTGGTTTACAGTATAATTCACAACATTTTAATCTAAAAGTAAATGTTGAATTTAATTTAATGATCATGTTCAACAGAAGAAAACTAAGTACAAAATCTGAACATCATGGAAACCGTATAAGACAGGTATCATTATTGAATAAAATGTTGTAAAATGATCTGCCCCCCCCCCCCCCCCTCTCTCTCTCTCTCTCCATCATAAATACAAATGTATTTCTATAGGAATGTTTATCAATTGTTTACTTTCCTTTTATTTACATGTGGTGTGCCTTGTTTTCCCTTCGCTAACCTAACATTGCTTACCCAAAGATCTCTAAGGTCATTAAACCCTTTTGTCCAAATCTGTGGCCTTTCAGTCTACAATACAAATTCTTTCAACACCAACGTTTTGTTCCGTGTATGCGGCCATTAAATAAGATACATGTACATTACTTAGTTTAGTACACATTGACTATAAATGTTCCAGAAAATAATCCCTCCCTTCGGACTAAGTTTATTACAGTATGTCACTCAAACCACCGACTACCTGCACAAAAACACCTGCTTAAATAAAAGGTCACCAAAATAGGATAGTTTCCACACTCCCAGTAGGCAGGTTTATTTAAGTGTTCTAGAACTAATATCTCGCCAAAGTAAGATAAACTGACCAATGGTAGAACAGGGTAGCATACATAGGTACAATGAGTACACGTAGGATTATGGATAAAACCACGCACTGATCTTTCATTCAACTGACTTGTCAAAACTAAAACTTCTTATCTTACCTGACCGGATTTTTTTAAATACATGTGCTAA
>ENA-OREC01000565-OREC01000565.1-marine-metagenome-genome-assembly--contig:-NODE-565-length-15195-cov-13.599881_pt1 | contig 15195 bp, 10 predicted proteins | sample MGYA00248626_ERZ508543 | MGnify/ENA primary metagenome ERZ508543 (study PRJEB26211, sample SAMN05518279) | marine metagenome | isolation source: Puget Sound, Washington, USA | host: Bankia setacea... | reverse complement strand
TGTACTATTTGATTTCACTTGAGCTCGTTTGGCTATGAGGTATTCAGGTGAAATGTCTACTATTTGATTTCACTTGAGCTCGTTTGGCTATGAGGTATTCAGGTGAAATGTCTACTATTTGATTTCACTTAAGCTCGTTTGGCTATCTAAACAGTGTTAATTTGGCATCGACACTTACACGATAAGTACTGATAATATTACATTAAGTCTAATAAAAACATACTGTTCATCAGAAGAAGTATCGTTTCACGTCCAATTAAATCGTCATATAAGTACTACTGTTAACTTGTGTGATGGTGGACATTGATTTCACGAATACAGGCAAACATATCTGTAAATTGCACTATGTTTTGACGAGTATTTCTTGGTAACCCGGGTAAATAGAGCACATCAAATCGGGACTGTAATTGCAAGGTATATTCCTCAATTAAATGCTAAGTTTGTCTCCATCTTTCACTCAAAACAGCTCATGTGTTTGATCGAGGTCGCTTATATACAATTATATCAAATACTAAGAATATGTCACGGTTGTTTACTAGGAAATATTACATCGTACGACTTCTGCTTTCATTTTCAAGTACATATTATATACAGTGTCTGACTAGACTGTTATAGTGCGCTAAACTACATATGCTCTCATATTTTATTCAGCCAGTTATCACGTTTTAAATTTCACATCAGCAGGAAAAAGCTCAGACTAGAAATTAAAGAACATGTATAGACTACCCATCTGTAACATTTCAGATACTTCTATTCCAGACACTACAGTGTCATGTTTGAATAGCCTTAATTTTCAATGGGTGTTTTAAACTTAAATTCTCATTGCTTCTAAACATCAAATTCACATCGTAAATCTACAAGGTTTAAATACGGAAGGTTGATGTCCGCAGAGGACTTGTAAACATTAAAGTTTGATTTGTTGACAGCTATTTCGTGTTAGAAAAAGTAGTGTTTTTGTTGTTGTTTGTTTCTTTAGGAGATTTAATAATTAATGAAACTGCCTTCAATTATGCTATCAGAACATTTCAAAAACATACCAACGCCATCATCGTCGTTATGATTATCGCCACCACCATCTACACAAAGATCGCATGTACCACAACAACTACAACAGCAGCAACGTACAGTATGGTCATAAGCATCAACAACATTATATTAACAGCATTATCCTCGCCACCAGCGACAACAATGTCTTTCAAACCATCATCGAAAGTCGTCATAGTTATTTATAACATCACTGAGAGTAAAGGAGTACACATCTATTCTGAAGTTATATTATAAGAGCCAAAACTCGTGACAAAACAGAAGATCTAATATTTGTATGAACCATAATAGAACGACGTCTTTGATAATCACGTACAAGTTATTTCCATAAAAACTGAAACGCACAACAAGCAGTATCCATTACATAGAGGTTAGAGCCATTAAGTGGCGGTGCAATCAGGAGAATCATGGTGCGCAGATGCACAGTTGGATGTAAACATAGCTTAAAACCCGGCTTATCTCATAAACAGTTACATCATTCTGGAGTTGAATATTTAGAATTCTAATTTGTCACGACTATATTGAACAATAAAACCTCCACTAAGACAGCGACGTGTGAATGCCTTGCATGTTAGGGAAATGCAGAGGACATTGGCTTTTCTTGCTCGTTGTGGATGATAGAATGGTATCCATGTGGAAATAAAGAAATCATGGTACAAAATGTCAGCATGGTTAAGATTTTGAGAGAAACATGAGACATGTCAAAGTGAGGATTGTGATAAAGTTCATTAAGAGATGCTGTCTAGAATGGATAATATGTTTGTATTAGCTCACGAGCGGTATAAGTGTAATTAGCTGTAGCAACATTGTATAGTTTTTTCCTGTGAGCTGTAAAGTACCCATTTGGCCACACTGACGGGTCACCATCAAACTTATAATAAATATGTACATTATAACATGACAATTTTGATGTGATTACTTCGACACAGAACTAAGATGAATTATGTGTGCTTCTGTAATAAGGTACGAACTATAGCTAACATTTTACCACTGTAATCAACTAGCTACCTACATCTGAAAAAAGGATTCACTTTCTATTCGATCTAAAAGTATTTAGGTTACCAGAGCTGGTTGATAAAACAGACCTCCACACCAGGGCGTCCAGTAAAAGGCTGTCCCATACTATGCCATAATACTTTTCCAACATATTATCATAGACCAATCTCGAACGTGTGTAAGTATAATGTTATTACAAATCATAGTTATTACCTAGATTTGAACCGAACCTTAGTTTAATTTTCGGCGCGAAGCTCGTCTGCAGACTGCACCTCATCGAATTAGGAGAAAATAATGTCTAATCAAATGGTACAGGACTCGTCTGTCTGCGAGCCAGCTTCCAATGTCTCATTTTCACAGATCTTTTTGGCACGCTAAATAACAACGTTGAATGAGATGTTGACAATGGCCCTTGAATAAATGTATTTCTAACACTAACTCTGGAAGATGTGTGAAAGGATTGAGAATCCGAGCAACAGTTTAATCAAGTAAGGAACAATAGTGTTATCGACGGCTAGTTGTAATGATCTTATAACGTGTAAGAGTAGACGGTACATCCAAACTTGCTCGGAAATCTAAAACTGAGTACGTCACATATAATTGTGCTTGATAAAATGGCAAAATGAAAACCAGAATTCTATCTGACAAATGCTAGCAACCAGATTACAGCCACACTCACCGTACACATTCATCATAGACTAAGTTTACATTACGACTGATGGTTTGGGTATATAGCTCAGTCTAGTTAAAACATTAACTGTTCCATTGATAGCCCAAAACGTATGGCAACATTTTCCTCTTCGGAAACAGATTTAGATATTTAATTCACAAACTGAAACCATTAGGGAAGACAAGTGACAGCGAGCGGGTAAGAAAAAGCTGAAATATGTTCATTTCCTCACGGAATTTGAAAAAAAGGAGAATTAAAATCCAAGACATCTCCGGATTGCTATATGCCAATGAGAGGGATAGAGTTATCGATGATGAATAGGATATGGACACTTCTGACAAATCATCTCCTTATCAATACATCACAAACCAGAGATTAAGAACCGGGTAAAGAAAGGAATGATGCATCTAATGTCGTCATCCGATACCACACTTTTCTATTCTCTACTTTTGTCATTCCATTTCAGTAAAAGTCGACGGTGGGTCTTTGGGTTATGTTTCGCGTTAGGCTTTGGAATGTGGGAGGATCAATAGAGACGCTAATTGTCTGGGTCCGAGTAATGAATCTTAGGCAGTCATAGATCAGGATGATATGTTAAGCAGCATCGTGAATTCTAGATTGATACATCTGTAATGCATAGTGTCAATATTAATGAAACGGACCTGCAGATTGGTTCATGTAGTGGGGTGTTACATGTATAGAGTGTAATGAGTCTTCGAACAACAACGGAACGGTCAACTGACACGTGGTTCGTTTGTTAACAATTTATTTAGTTTTCTGTTTATAGTTGAATCGTATGTATTGGTGTTTTAATTAAAGCATATTCAGCTTTTCCAATAGTAACCATATTTACTGTTTTGTGTTAAATGACATTTTGAATAGTGGATTTTATTTTACAAACGAGATTTGCAAATATTGAAACAGTCGATATCAACTGTTATGATAGTAATACACCCGTATCTTAAAAGAAGGCACGCCAATACATTAGGATATTATAAAAGGTGGGTGTTCAGGATTCAGACCTCACAAATGGCGTGTTGGAAACAGAGATGACCTCCCTTTTTCTCAAATCCGGAGAAATAAAATAACCGTATCACGACGATGCCTAAACTCGTGAGCAATTACAATATGGATAGGGTTGGTTTGCGTTTTTATCATGTACAATCTGACCAGACACGTACGGTAGAAATATACGGTATCTGTTTAAACAATCAAACAAGCGCAATGGAGTCCTTCGAGACTGGGTGGCTTATCCACTATAGACGTCAAACCAGAACCAAGGGACAATCTAAAAATAAGTAAAAAAAGCTTGAATTAGTTTGGCAAACACAAAATCTGGCAAAACAGCATTAAATATATAAAAATAGCCGACGTATTGAGAAATATAAAACGAACACGTGCAAACAACGAACAAAATGTTCAATCTTTGCTGTATGATCGTCGTATATCCAATGCATAGAAGATAACTACTTAATGTATAAACACGCCAAGATGTAATCGACCTTTATCTTTCCTACAAGTTAATGGAATTGCTATACCAATAATGGTCATCCGTCAAATCAGAACGAACATAGTGAAATCCTTGGCGTTTGTAGATTGAGACAGGAGCTATGCTATCATATCTGACTGCTAGAGAGTTCTGTAGTGCGTTAGATAGACCGATCAAATAACCAATGTAGTGTTATCAAAGAGACATGATAACTGAGGGATAGCTTCCTATTTCTCGGAATCAATAGTGTTATGATGTAAACTCCTTTTTCGAAAGAGATTAACTGAACTTAAACGTTACACAAGTAATGTGGGCGAACATAAATCTGAATAAAAAAAAGTGATTTTAAAGCAGATCAATTACCAAAAAAACGTTAAATGCTGTCATTTGCAAGCGTACATACTTACATACGTAAACAACATACTTACAGTGTTCAATGCAGTTTAGTAATCTTACTTTTATATGATAACATAAAGGATTGTGAACGTGTTTGAAACGCCGTGGAGATGTGATTAAACTATTTGCTACCGATATTCTCAAAACTAAGAATCCACTAACTAACAAAGCAATTATTCTTGCGGTCCAGACATATAAGGGCGTAATGACAAACTCGACGCTGTCCTTCTAATTCGACGAGACACTATCCATTAATTAAACGACCGATCGAAAGATTAAAGATGTAAATCAGGGTCGAACATTTGTCAGAGAATTCTCGGATGGGCTATCAGTCTTGAATGTTTCAGTAAAAATATCTCTTTTAAGGCGTACATAGATAGTGAGAGTGTGTGGAATCACGTGGTTGCCATCCAGTTATAAATTGTTTGAAGTTTTCTTTCTTCAACTGACTTAATTGAATTACTACAATTTCTTTGGTCAGAAACCGATTTATATACGAGTGCCTTGTTATAGAAATATGACGTATATATATATATATATATAGCTTCAGATGTACATATAACCATTACATGTGTGAACGAGACGAATGCCTACGTAAAAGGTAGACACATATATTTATAGAACGTTTAGTAAAAACAGAACAAATGAATTAAATATTTGTACTTTACTTTTGAACTGTGAATAGTAACTCAAATATATACTGTGTTGTATAATAGTGCAGTTTAAACAAATAAACAACACTATATTTTCTAGTAAAAGTAGTAGAAAGTTCAAAAACGCATTTGAAATTATGTTTAAAATGATGTGTATAGTTGAAGATTGTTGTCGAAAATAAAGTACCTAATTTAAAAAGATGGAGACGATAGTCTTTCATAATTGCCTCATACATATTATTGTTTTCCTTTTTGTGTCACGTGTATAAATGTGTTGTGTCACGTGTACAAATGTGTCGTGTCGCATGTACAAATAAGTGGTAATTACACATATGACGTGTACTTTATTTCCTTGAATTAAAGAGACACATTTTCCCTTCGACTTAAACTTCGTGATGTAATTGTTTTCTCAATATAGGTCTTCTAAACATACAATGGTTAGATAAATTACCCGAATTAGTAAATAAGATAAGAGATGAATTGCTACCCTTTCTAAGTGAATGTGGATATTCAAAATTGTCAGTGAGATGTTGGTGATGTTGAACTATTTCTTTAAATGTCTTCGATTGTTGTTATAATTGTTTAATGTCAGAGCATAACTATATGAACATTTGTTTTATTTCATTTCTTTCAAAAAAATGGTTACTTTTACAATAAATTAGTAACCATATAACTAGTCTATTACGTTACATTTTCCTAAACAAAAACAGATTGTTTTCTTGTAACTCAACATTGCATGCATGTAACACTATAATTGTATGCTAGCAGTGTGATGTCAATATAAAAAGGACTTGTGAAGGCAACGGACACCGTTTCGATGAAATAACAAATAATTATAAATCAACATAGATGGATGAATTGACTATTTCCAATGTCAAGTAAAAAAAAGGAATCGATCAGCAATTTCATAAATTATTTATCACCGACATTTAAACTGTATCACTCGTATGTATTTGATGGCGTCTATATAGAAATGATATGATGATTCAGTATTGTGATTATTTCCACAACAACCATTGTTAGCAGAACGAGTTGGAAGAACTGACCGAATATACTGAGCACATACAGGATGCAAGTGGTTTACATTATGCTTTTCATTGATCTAGATTACTCACCATATACTGTATAGCGTACTTGTATCGTTTCAGAATGACCACTGATATGATGATGTATTCACTCTCAGTACTCACTATTTTGGCACTGAAAGTTTCACTCTCTCGCTCAGAACCTTCATCAGCAGGTAAGTCACTAGGGCTGAAAGAACTAAACACTCTATTAACAAATGGGTGAAGTAGTATACACGAGAGATACAGTGTTCGTCCGTCAATACAGAATAACGTGTCGGTAGTATAGAGGCACATATCTATGCTTGGGGTTCAACTTAATGTGAAAAGAACTTAACAACAGGCAAATGAGACAAGATGTTTTGAAAGTTATGTTTTCTTATCCATTATCAAGAAAATAACAAGTATTGAACTTTGGAAAGGAATATCCGGTGAACCTTGAGAGTGTTAAATATATCGGTGTAGCATGGACTGAAGTGAATGTTGTTTAAACTATGCTGGAAAAGTACACAACACAAATATATGTGATATGTAAGTGAACATGTAAGTAGAACATATTATAACAAATGGTAGGTTTCTTCCTGCAATGGCAACTTGCTTAAATTACCTATACTTTGCGTAGGAAGTCATTTTATTTCAAACGTGTTTTATGTTTCAGACATCAGTTCAAAACTTGCACGATTACAGCCACTCTACCCATACCTAGAAGATCAAATTGCAGCAGATAAGCGCGGGTCTCTATTACGGTTTGGGAAGCGACGATCATTATTTCGATTCGGAAAACGTAGCAGCATTCTTCGATTCGGTAAACGTCCTGATCTCGTAGGAGTTGAAGAAAGCGTCGGCTCACCCTTGGTTCCATCCGAATATTTCACCCTCCAAGAAGATCCACGTATGGAGAGCTCCTTTGTGTTCCCAGCTGAAAAGAAAGGCTCAATTTTCAGATTCGGTAAGAAATCAATAGACACTGACAATCTTTATGAACGCCATTCGAAGGAAAAGAAACCCCACACTCCATGGAGATTTGGTCGTCAAGAAGACTACATGGACGAGACTGGATTTCCATTGGGCAAAGAATAAAAAAGGTGGTCAAACTAAAACACATCTGTGTTCAAAATATCAGTAATGATGTTTAAGTCAGTTGAATTATATGGGTGCATGTGAACGAAGCGTGAAATGTAAGACATTCTCCTTTCAAACTTCTAACAAAGAACATAATAATTTACATCTGTTGTTGAAGCTTGACTGCAACACTTCATCATATTATAGAAGCTTGTAATTAAAGACTTGAAGCGTGTATGAACCAGTACAGAGTAGCCAGAGCTAAAGTGCAAGGGTATTACACTAGTTCCGTGAAATGGATGTGTACATACCTAAACTATAAGCTTATTTAATATTCACTTTTGACAATAATACGTTAACCAAATGTTGTGCAATAATTTAGAAGTATTCAAATATCCTATATAAGAAATAAAGAACTTATCAAAGACAAACAATCTGTTTTATATTTCGGTTTACATGTAATAGCAGCAGTTGGCCAATGCAGGGCTCAGTGCAGTCGAAGTCGCGAAGTATCAAAGGCGAACCACTTTTAAAAGTCACTTCAAAATACACAGCGTCTATATACATATAACACAGTTTTACAAACACTGACAGTTGTCAATATCTAATAGGTAATAAGACAGTTGAACATAAGTCCTCTTCTTCTCGTTCGCATACACGACCAGTCCAGCAGCAGCGATGACGTTGGTGGTCTTCTTCAGGTCCTCAAGGCCACCATATAATTTCTGGTGAAGCGGAGTTGATGATGGCCACTTTGCGATTCGCTCTGGTTGGTGAACATAAGTAAAACATGTGTTTTCATTTTAGCAGTGTGGTGTCAGTAGTATTTATTTAAAATAAACAGACATAAACAATCGATATTACACTGAATTAAAAATAAAATAAAATAAAACCACAAATAAAAATAACGTGTTATGGTTATAATGCAAGACCGTAAAAGGCATAACGTAAAACGAGTAATTGTTGTGAGCGAATTATACTTCACTTGTGTTGAGCACGAAGAAAAACGATCAATTTTCTCATCACTCGATGAAATATAATTCGATCTTTGACTGAACATAAGATAGATAGATAGATAGATAGATATATAGATAGAAAGATAGATAGATATATATCACTAAGTATAATTATAAAGCAACTTAAGATACTCGACTACCAGGGACACTCAGACGCGTATGGCGGTATCGAATTGTGTTTTTTGTCAGAGAATGTTTCTCACACAGCGCAACTATGGTCACTTGTACGCACTGCCTTTATATTTTAAACAGTATTATTAGTAAAGAAAATAAGAGAATTTAATAGTAAACACTATATATATTTTTAAACTTTTCTGTAGAATTTTGGACATGTTATAAATAGCGCATAGGAAATGTGGACATGTAAAGCAACCTACTGGTATAATATGTTTACTTTAATCATCTCCTTTCTTGTAAAGTTTGAAATGTATTCATAGTTTCGTAACTACCCGTATATCCCTGCGTAAAACAATAACTTGGATACAAAGTAACAAACTACACTGTGTCAAGTATGCATGAACTTATAAAATTGATCTGCGCTCCCCTGTTGAGACGTGTCTCGAGTTTTTATGTCAAAATGTAACAGCAACACTAACAAGATTCGAAACACTACATTGTAAAACTACGGCTCACTATAGTCCATTCTAATGCAATAAACTGAAAAACGCCATTAGCGCATTTGCAACACCGTCGGGAAAACGTGCATATAAATGTATTAAACGAGGGTTTTAATCTCTAAATCTTGCGTTGAACCAGTGATTGAAATAATATCTTGGTAACAAATCAACCTCGTTTCCTATGTCATTGGTATTTCTAAGTCTGTTAGTATTACATCGACAGTTAAACATTATCGATAATAGCATTGCATCACAATAAAACAACGCCATAAAGTTACATGTCTGTATGGACGAGTTAGTTTAAGAGTAGGTGCACAGTCTCAAATAAATAAGCGAGTAACGTAAATCGTATTTCGTTGGTTAAACGTAACAACTTCCAAACCCCATCTAAGCATTGTCATTTAACCTTGGGAAGTAATCAAGTCCTCTACCGTATACCGTTCAATAGTCTTTGATTATCTGGCCAACCTCACCATTTGATATCAACTCATTAGAGATCACCTTCTGATGAATAGGTATATGGTACACAAATAAGTGAATGCTATATAAAGAACTGGCATGTGACACGAGCTAGAAAGAAAGACAAGTAGTTATGAAAAACATATTAAGTAAACCAAAATAACAGGATTTACTTTTGCATTAAACACAACATGCGAAAGAGTAAGCTTTTCAGTTACGTGATTTGTTTGACACTAAAGGTAAAAGTACACAACTTAAATGTTCTCCGGATAAAGATGCGGTTAAACAAATGCCCGATATGGTCAGCCTTGAAAATAAGTTCCAGTTGTGAAAACGAACTCTTTGGTCAAATGAAAGTTGGCATAGAGTATCATAGATTGTAGACATGTGTGACTGTATATTCTAAAGATAAGTACACATAAGTTAGAGAGAGACATATTGCTGGCAAACCTTTCTTGCAACTGTGTCATTTCCGGAATGCAATACATCTATCAAGAAGATATCAGAAGTAGCACCAACGGCTTTTCACGAAGCAGGAAGCAACTACAGGACTAACATATGGCCTGATTTAAACAACTCTGCCAAAAAAGGAAATGCCGATAACAGCAGTCCAAACCAAACTCCATAGTTTATATGACACTAGAAACACGCAAAATATATATGTAACACTGTTCGTAAAGAAGAAAGAGGAAAGAAGAGACTCCGCCTAGGAAAGGACACTGTCTAAAATGGCAATAACCTAATACATGTGGGCACTACGTGTAAAGTTATACAAACAAAATACAGCACAGTTGGATATAAATAAATGTGCCTGAACAGGCAAATGTGTAAAGGGATAAAGCACACAACTTCATTTAAACGGCCACACTTCGATTGTCATATCACAAAATAACTTTAAATAGGTAAAATATCATTCTATGTTTTTAGTTGATTTACATGTTAAGGATATACGTACGTCCGTGTATGTATTGCTGTGGGGTGATGTATTGTACTATTAAGAATACTAATTACTTTAGTAAAGGCCACTCATTCGAAAAGCCACTCTTTCTGAATACAAAAGTAAGCATTGTACTTACAATTTGACAAACACATGTACATGTATACTTATAGACTAGTGACTTGTAAACACATGGATATTACCGCATCATAGAACCACCACAAATCATTAAAGTATGCATAATTATATTGTACCCTGGGTGTTTAGACTATATACCAATCATTGATGGTTTTGGATTTATCCAACGTAAATACTATAAATATTTAAATGTAAATAAACTTAGAAATGTTGATATATGAACACATATATGCGAGGATACAGCAAGCATGGGTGATACTTTAACTAAGAAAACTGCATAAGTCCATGTCCATTGGGGCATGTGACAACAATAACAAATCGTACATGATAAGAACGAAACATCAATTACAACATTAGCTTTATATTGCAGGAGAATATATCCGCTTACAATGTAGTAGACATCGGATATACATGTAAGACAATGACATTTGGTTAATGATACATTGTTACATTATGGCCACATTCTACTTACAGAAAATAGCAAGGTTAAAAAGCTCAGAGTTGGCTTTACAATTCATCAAATTTGAAAAAGTTTAAATGTAAGAGTAGTTGTAAACACATTAATTAATATAAATATTCCTCTAAATGTGTAAGAAGCAACACCTTAATAGGTAGTTTATTCATCAAGTTGAAAAACAACAACATTCGAGTCATAACTCGTCATTGAATATATCTGTCTTTAAAATATACCAGTAAGATCATATGGAAGAACCTGACAATCTTGTTAACAAACCAAATTAGTGTGTGTATGGTTTGTATTGATAACATTTACTTGCACTATCTGACGTTGACTTGATCGTTAAAGTGGACTTTTTAAAACAGTAATAGATATACATGTAACATTTTACACACACCATGAATATGTGGATTAAAACAACCGTGTGATATGGAAGTATTCAGTAACAGTAGTTAAATATCGTGCTGGAATCGCAAAGCACAACTTCACATTATTCAATTTTTCAATGAGTCTGATTTGCAGTGAACATTCATCTTTGTCATTCGTTAAAAACACACAAGTCAAGATATTCAATACGTTTTGTGTTGTGCAGTATTTTTTTCTCTACATGTCATGTCTATAACCATTTCAGGTTCTGTTCTCGCAACCTGCAAACCTACATTGTCGTCCACACTTTCCCCTTGATATCGAACTGTAATACCATTGGCCTTTTGTTCACATGTTAGATTTAATTAAGCGTGCATTATTTTATCAAATTACAGAACTATCCATTAGTGTAAAAAGCTGGGGCTATTTCGAATGTACAAAGATTCGGTTTATTATCAGATTTACTTTCCCAGCAATAACAATCTCCCATTCAACCCCAATTTCCTCCTTTTTATAACACATGGAACTCGATGTAAGATGTGTGTAGATTGTAGTAGAGAAAACAACCAGGCATGTCATGTAATTGAAGGAAACAACGATAAATAAACGCCGACCTATACATTACGTTGAACGCACAGTGTATTGAAATCCGCCATATTGTTGAGACGCCCACCGATACATTCCATTGTTTTCTTGATTGGTTTGTTTAAATTGTCAGTTCTGTGTGAACTAATTTCAACATTTGCAGCGTTATATACGTTTTATATTACTCGCAATAATGTTAATAGCGACGGATTTCTTCGTTATTCCTACTCCAACATAAACATAACTTATCTCAAAGACAATCATAGAATTAACCCAAAGCGAAGCAATACGTACACGTATGATCGATTTGTCTTAATAAGGTATACGTAGTCTTAAAGTTTATGTTAATTCATATAATCTGTTAAGCTGCTAGTAATTAATAGAGCGATTGCCAATATGATGATGTATTGGATAGTCCCGTCCAGATCACCAGATAAGGATGCTATTGATATGAATCTATCAACACACAAATGTTGCCGTACAATTAAGCAACACTGTCGTGTAATTTGAAATATTGTAATCGGTCAGAGAAGCAGCTCGACCTATTACATCAAACGACAATTAACTAGTCAGTAAACATGGAATTAGATGTATAAATAATCATCATATGCGGTAATAACACTCGGAAAGGAATCACTACAAATAGAAATCTCTTCAAACAAACTTCGTCAAATCTGCGTCTGACCTTTAATGTCCTATGTTCGTCACAATGAACTATAGTGAAAGATTATTCATATGCATAGGCATGAACTTTCTTGGTTTACGACTTGAGCCATTGTCAACAGTAAAGTTTTATTCGTTCACATTTACGAGGTTGTGCGATGACTTTTCCAATAAATGTTTTTTTCCTATAAACATTTGATAATCTACTTCTGTATGATACAATCTTTGCCCTTTCATTTAAAACAATGACACTGACCTTTGAACATCGCATACAATGTTTACATGCGTTTCAGTTAGTTGTTACTGCTATCACGGACCAATCCCATATTATTTAACGTTATAGAGATATCTTCAACGAAATTAAATTTGTATATATTGTTGTCAAAAGATAACTCTGAAAATGTGGAATATTGTGTAAATCTAACCAATAAAGTAAATAACCCACACATTCCAAGAACATATGTGCCCCCAAAATAGGTATAAATAATGATTTCAGATGAGTTTAGATTAGGATGCCACAATCAAATAACTTCATTCTCAGTAAGTAGCACACGTCTGACAATGAGCACATTAATATAAGGCATCGTTACTTTGCCTATATTATTTGACTAAATGTCCTGACCGTTTTTCCATCATACCTTTAACTTTATATGACCTTGATTTTTTATGAATTATTTGTCTCAATCTCTCAATCACTTCATGTGCCATGCCTTGCTTTGTCGTGTCGATGTATGCAGTAGTAAACAAGATCTGGCGTGTTATCCAAGGACGTGTGGAATAGAAAGATGGAAATTGCATCACTGATGCTACTGTCTGTTGGTTGCCAGTACAGATACGATAGTGTTGTTTCGAGCCAGGAGTCTTTATAGCATGTACGTCGCCTTTCATTGTGTTCATCCAATTCTTCTCCTGGCTCTTAATAAATGAAAAATAAATGAAGATCTGAAAGTATATCTGACATCACGCAGGTTGCCTATCATCTTGTTTAATTTGAGGGACATTATATAGGAAATGATGTACCACGTTGGCTGTCACGTTGGAGTTCCATGTTTAGATAGTATTTACTTGTAGATAGATAACCACGTCGCCTCCATGGTACACGTACGAATCATCCGTATATGGGTCGATAACTGTTAGGTGTGTTTGTAATAATTACACGCAATGAATTGAATATAGACCCTTGAACTTGGTTTATAAAAACAAGAGTTTAAGTAGTTACTCGTAGATCAGTCTTGTTTCCTGTCAAACCGTATGGTGAAGAATTCTCAATGCAAGGCCTTTTTAAGAATGTTTTTCTTTTGTTTGTTTAGATTTGTTTCATGATAGTTTTCATTTAGTGATATGGTGTTGTAAAACACACACCAACTCAGTCGTCAACTGTAGGATATGACGCCAACTCCTCCAATATATGGTGATCTGATAACATTAGAACTCAGGCTTATAGTTCAATACACATGAATTTGTGTTCGATTGAAGCTCTGTGTGTGGATACCATAACGATAGTCGGCTTGTTTGTAGAATCAACAGGCGAACGAGAAGAAGAAGAAGAAGAAGAAGAGTAGAATCAATGTATGATACAGATGTATACTGTATAAATACTCTAAATTAAGAAACATCCACGTCCACGTCATCACCAGCTCCAATCCAAGTACAGGTACGTGCCAATAAGAATACTGATATCTTGTTTAAGTATCGCAATTATCGGACTCTTTGAACAACACAAAAACAAACATGAACAAAAATAAGTCGAACATACGTTAACACTGTTTTGACTGACATACATACATGATTTGTGTTGTTATATACTATTTAACATCACATATAAAGAGAAGACAGAATACCAACAAGACGTAGAAACTCGGCACAATGGTCAGTTACGTTTTAAATATATTTACATATATGTTGCCGCTTTGTCCCCCCCCCCCCCAAAGTTAATGTGGAAAATCATTAGTATAGTTGGTGTTTTACCAGATGCAACTATACGACATTCAGCCAAACATACACATTAAAGAACACCAGTTTAGATATGAACTAAAATTGTTAAATTAGTAATGTATGTTTCACAATGGGCAAACAATCTTGCTAGGTTTGCGTCTGTAAATCAAACAGATGACACAGGTTTGTTCAACAGATTCATTAAAGTTTTACTGTTTATTAAACTTCGGTTATTATAAAAGTGTCCGTTTGTTCTTCTGTTTGAGGTATCTCCTTTACTAATGGTACTACTATACCGTTGATAGGTTGTGTGTCAGATACAGTGTGTAGTTTTTGTATGGGCTGCTGTAATCACAAACTCACAAACCAATAAATATGGGAGGCATTATATATAATAACGGATCACATCTTACTAGTTATTTTATTGTGTAACCATGTAAACATTTACCGCTCATGTGTATAGATCTTGAAAAGTAAAGACAATGTTTTTTTGATTGCAATGCTAAGAATTCACGTTATACTCATCTGTGTTAGTTCGATTGTGAAACAACCGTTTTTTGCTGATGTAAAGCATGCTTGAATCCGTTCCTGGAACCAACCAGTTCAAGCAATAAGGGCAATGTTTCTTGCTCAATGAAACAAAGAGAG
>ENA-OREC01000564-OREC01000564.1-marine-metagenome-genome-assembly--contig:-NODE-564-length-15199-cov-15.289049_pt1 | contig 15199 bp, 13 predicted proteins | sample MGYA00248626_ERZ508543 | MGnify/ENA primary metagenome ERZ508543 (study PRJEB26211, sample SAMN05518279) | marine metagenome | isolation source: Puget Sound, Washington, USA | host: Bankia setacea... | reverse complement strand
CACCTGTCTACAAAAAAGGTGAACGATCTCACCGACGTAGCTCCTTATAGGCCCAGTAGACTTCATCTAAAAAAAAAATGAGAAAAATAAAACGTCCAAATTTGCAATAAAAATGTATGGGAGTGGGGGGATCGATAGCACTATCGGATCCCTAAAGTCGTCGAGCATAAAAGCGCCAGAATGCACCATTTAGCTTCATTGCTTTCAAATTTTTCTCTGCACGTCAAAATGTCGTATCAAAGCGTGTCATATTGCACGCGTAAGCGTCCTTGTTTTCAAAGCTTTCCTACAGTTCCCAATCGTTTCAAATTCCGAACTAATGCATGCTTTAGATACATTGTTTTCAATTATTTTTCTGAAGTTCTAAATCGTTTTCAAATACCGTCACAATGCATGCTTTAGATGTACATTGTTTTCATCTATTTCTCTGCAGTTCCACATATTGTTTCAGATACCACCAGAATGCATGCTTTATAGATATTTGTTCTTCTTATTTTTTCTCTGCAGTTCCAAATCGTTTCAAATACCTTTAGAGCGCATGCTTTGAAGACATTGTTTTTAAAATGTTCTCTGCAGTTCCAAATCGTTTTAAATACCGTCAGAATACATGCTTTAGAGACTTTGCTTTCAATATTTTCTCTGCAGTTTACTAATCGTTTCAAATACCACCAGAATGCATGCCTCAGAGACATTGTTTTCAAAATGTTCACTGTTCAGAGTAATACGAGATGTTTCCAATATAGTAGATTGTACGCTCTACCTTGTTTTCAAATTGTCTCTGCAGTTCCAAAGTATCAATTCAAATAGCGTCAGAATGTAAAATTTGACCGTCAAAACATGTTTTCAATATTATCTGGTCCACTACCTCACCCCACCATAAAAATTGAAGGCGTCGGGGGTAAAGGAGTAAAGTATCGATCTGTATTTAATTATACTATTAACAAATGATAATAATAACTACCCAACAACCAAGTCAGATCAATATGTTTTGAGCGTTTTGTAACCATTCGGCAAAGCAGACACGGACACTCCATATTGGTGGTTCTAACTTATGTGTCACTGATGAGGAAATTATTGAAACCTGACCGTCTCGTCTGTCCGTATTTCCGTAGTGATCCATGGTCGACCGAGAGTCTTAACAGGAATGTTACATGGTTTGTCCCAGTGATGGTACCGCATCACGAAGACCCCCGATTCACCACAGAGATCATTGGCGTGCATACAGTACATGCCGGATCCGCTACGGTTGCCTGAATATTGCCGAACACGAACTGACAAGGTGTCATGACGAATTAACCAAGGACTGTCATGGTGTTTCTCGGTGGTACTACGGCTGCACAATAACATTTACATTTTGAGTTTTTGATGAGGCCGTGACTTGGCTGACTGGAGGCCTGCGTTTAGGACTGTTCGTCTTCCATCTCAAAGCACTGGTGGTCACCGTTGCGATTGTCAGCTTGGACTTTTAACTGCATACCAATAATACCTGTACGCAAAGTACACAACTGTGTTCACATTGTCAAAGAAGGGAACATTTTGAGATGTTACAATCTGCCCAAAAAACCTTGACCCATGACACTGGCAGATCTACAACAAGTTTAAAGCAGCCGGACTAAATTGATTGATTATGTTTCTGACAATGTCCAAATACTGAAGGGTAGGATGGCTTAATAGCTATAGCTGGACCAGACCTATAATCAGTATTTAACCTCACCGGTCCTTCCGGTACATCAGAGCATGCCATTCTGTGTACACTACTCAGTACTGGTTTATTGCTGGAAGGCATTGACACATGAATCAGTAAGTAAAATGGCTTCCATCCCAATCATTTTAAAACCAAATGTATACATCACAATTTATCAATACATGACGTAGTTCCAAGCACATTTGAGTAGTTCTGTAATTTAAAGATTGTGATTCTGATTTTGAGGTAAATATTTTTCAAATTTTAAATTGTTTGTCATTGCTATTATAGTTTTCAAGCGCTATCCTAGTACATATTGTTTAGTGCAAGGTAGTTGTTTCATTTGTAGGAACTTTTAAAATTTGAACATTTTACCTCAACATCAGAATCATGCACAACCTTTAAGAGAAATGGAAATAGTGTATGTATGTATGAGTGAGTGAATGAGTGAGCGCGTGAGTGAGTGACCAAGCATGTGAGTTAGTGCATGAGTGAGTGAGTGTGTGAGCGAGTAAGTGAGTTTAATAGTGCGTGAGTGAGTGAGTTTGAGTGAGTGATGACACAAGTTTGAACATTTTCAAATTCTTGATAACAACTGCCTTTACCTGGATATTACCAACATCAATTAAAACTGAAAACAACCACAGTAATGTGTATTCATAATTTAATGGTGTATATAAATAAATGCATTTAAAAAAAACAATCACACCAGTACAAAATGTAGAAAATATACATGTCAATAACTAAACATAAAAAGTAACAATAAAAAGTTAAGAAGATATAAGACTTAGTTGAAAGTGAATTCACATAATTAGAGGTGTGAATAACGCACACAATCTGTCTGCTTTCATCCCTCAATCTATACAGTGCATACTTGTGATGATGAATCAGGAAGTCAATGCAACAATGTCACTTGAGACAAATTTACAACAGCATTGCATTAGGTATGTAATGGTGACATTCACAAGAATAATGGTAATTGAAACCCATTTTTGTATACAGTTCAATAAGACCAATGACCACTTCCATTTCTAGTACACATGCTGATTATGCGCAAATATATTTATAAAAAAAAAATGTGTAAATACGTATAAATGCAGCTTACAAACAATTGTTACAATCACACTTTAATTTTCTTGTAAATTTGTTTCATTTAGGTAGAAGGTTACATAAGGTCCAATAAGGGAAGAGCCATTAAAAAGTTTTAGGAATTGTCACTCGACCCTTTTCCCCTTTGTTTATAATTTATTGTGTTAACTTGTATGTGTTTGTGTATATTTGTAAAACAATTGAGCAATAAAATAAGTTTTAAAAAAACTATACATTTAAGTCTTGTCCATCCTAAGTACATCCAGGAAAATTGATGTATTATAATTTGCTCATAATCACTTTAATTCTAGGAACTGCTTAATCTGAAAATGATAAATATGACACAACATTAAATGTTTTACGGACCTGAAAAATGAAAAAATGATATTGTTACGTAAGACATGTACACATATCTGAGTGGGTGTCTATTTAATGACCACTGGTTTTATACATGTATTTACATTTGGGGTATCTTTCCTCTTCTGACCAGTTGTTTTGGAGTACACAAGCTCTAGCTGACAAGATTGAATTTAAAGCTACATTAATACATGTTGGCAGTTACTTTCCTGTTTAAAGTAGATTCTAAATTGATTACCTCTTTGCTATGATCAAAATAATGTTATAAGAATAGTTGCCCGTTTGGAGTAGTTTGCAAAAGTATTTAACAGGTGCTAATGTGAATAAAACTCCATTGTTGTTTCAAATTCATCATCTGTTTCTTATTACAATGTATTTCATATCGTATTTTGTAACATAAATGTACATCTATTTTGAGTAAGTGGTGACGGCAGCGAAGTGGTCTTAAAACTGAGTGGTCTTAAAACTGAGTGGTTTTAATAGAGGAACTTTGCTGTAGTAGAAACGTGGTATATGTAAAAGTACACAAAGTAATCTAACCATAGCATCCTGCCTTCTTAAACATATACAAACTTTAATATTCTCATCAATAAAAACTTGTGCATTGATTGTGAAAGTGCTACAAAACAGATTTTATGATACAAAATATTACATAAAAATAATAATTAAAAAAACTTCTCCAATAAAACACTTCAATCTCTCTTTTTTCACTTGTGTTAGATTTCACAAATGTTTCCTTACACAATACATGACATGTTTGCAGAAACTGTTACTTACTTTTGAATATTTGCACACAAAAATTAAAGTGACAATACATAATTCTAGATTTTAACATTTTGCATTATGATGTTTTAAATAGATTTCATACAGTCACAATACATTTGACACATATGGACGATACCATGACAAAACTGGTATATGTAAATACAAAGATGATGAAGAAAATATATAAAAACACATTACAAACTAGAACTCATAGTGGGTCAAATCATGAAAGGATACCCCAATCCCACACACATAATTATCTCCCTTGAACTATCTTCCTTGATCTTATTCGGACCAGGATTATCTTCCTTCACGCACATCCTCAGGCACATGCTACAACTGTGCAAAGTTTCATTAATATCTGTTCATCTGTTTGGGAGGAGTTGTGCTTACAAGAGATATGGACGGACATTGTGATTCCCTACATAACCCAACACAACTTTGTTTGCAGGGGTATAATGAGACAAACACAGACAAAAAGTAACAATTATTGTGTACAATTGTAGATAAACACATTTGCAAGAATAAAGTTCAACCAATTAGAAGTCCTGTCACTCTCAGATCATTTACATTTGTTGCAATTATAATGTATGTATTCTAGTACATGTATTCAAAGTTTGTTTTAAAGACCCATTATTCCTCAAGAGTTTTACTGGATGAAAAATTGCTACCTGTGTATTCATTTGAATAAAAAGACTTCATTGATTTGCTCAGACAATTGACATTATGCCGAAATGCCCAGTTTTAAATATGCATAACGGTTAAACCAATGGAAAGGCGCACATGTACTCCGACAAACAAATACACGTGGACATGGATACAATAGTTTCACTTGTTATACAAAGTATCGGCGGGCGGAGCAATCTCCGTGTCATGTCATGTTTATTTAAAAATAGATGTTGTAACTATTCAAATTTGTACACAAAAAATAATAATACAATATAGGTTAAAGATAAGCTCTGTCTTACAAGTGTGTGTGACATTTTTTTGTAGATTTTGAAACTAATGTAAACTTAGATATTTTATAAAGAATGGTTGTATAAAATGGTGCTCCAGAAAACATGCAGCTAAAGACACTGTTGCGCAATAATATTTCAATGACAAACTTCCCTTTTTTCTGCTTTCCATATTTAACTGCAAAATTAAATATAACAATGTGATATTTCGTAAGCATCAAAAATAATAAATGATAAGTTACTACATATAGGTTATAAGTTATAAAAATGGTACCAGGAGTTGCCTTGTTTGGCACTCAACATTAAAAAGGGAAATACTGGCTCTTTCTGAAGAATAAAGATAGGACAAAAAATGTAATGGATAAAAATCCTTCGAAGTTGGAGGTCATTGGCCGTTGTGGCGGGGATAAAAATCAAATGATCATGCAGAACCGACAAAAGTCGAATGCTAAAATTAAAATATCATCTCTGTCATCAAACCTAAGTAGCTATTTGAGCAGCCAGCGCTTTTTTTAGATTTTCAAAAGTTTTTCGTTTGTAGTATTCCAATGGTCTAAGGTATCTATCGTGATTAAAAGGATCTCGATTTCTAAAATTTGTAATATTCCCACTGATCACATTTGGTAAGCTAACATTGTTTAGTGTTTATAGGTTGGTCTGGATTTCCAAGGTTGAATTGTATTGTTTTGCTGTACATACTGAATATCATATTACCTAGATGTAAAATCACACTCAGTTTCCATTATATCTGCTGCTAGCTTAAGGCAAGTTCAAGGCTTATAGTTAGATATAATGTCTCTAGTGACTACAACATGACCAGTCGTAGACATCTCTCATGATTATGAAGTTGTAAATAATCGTTGGCATAGTTTTTGCAGATTTCTAAACATGATAAAATTTGAGGGCATTCACGGATATTAAAATGATATACGTATACACTGTTATTAAATTCAAAATTATACTGGTTAACATTTTAATTTCTGATTCAGTGTATCCATTAAGTCCACAAAAATGTCTACACCACAACTACCATTGACTTTACAGTAGGTTTGAATCTTTTCATGGTCATTTTCATTACGTCTAATGTTGCTGATGTTAGATCTCAGTAAATTCACTTAATAGTGAGATACTTATAATGATGTTCATACTGTCTGTTTATTGTGATATGTAGATGAAGAAGCCTGCTTCATGTATAAACTTTCTTTTATCTTTTGTTACCTTTTTTGCAATTAATACATCAAATACAAACTTCCAATATTTGTTGAAAAATCAAATAATACAATGTCATGTACTGCTTAAAAATAATTTCTGCTTGTTAACATTGCTTGTTGAGCTGCAGTAGACTGTTGACATAGTACTTCGTTGACATCACAAAACTAAATACAACTTGCCATGCTATCTACATCACCATATCCTTTGAACGCGTACATTCAGAGTACAGTGAATTCATTCATATGTGTTGGTTGCTCATTTTCTAGTGTACTTTACATGGGCTGACCAAAATTGTATATGCCAACATCGTTATTAGACTTAGGTAATGTATATGTGTTTATCATCTCGAAATCTACAAATAATTGTGTCAGTTAAATTGTGTTTTTCAAGAAATTCACAAAGTATTATGCCAACGAAAAATACAAGACTTCACAGTACATGTACTTAATATGGATACAGGTATATATATTTTTTAAAAGTGACATCTGCCTAAACAGAACGTTTTTGGCTGAGTAAAGAAAGGTTTCAGCCTGATAATTTCTAATAGGACATTATCTTTAGGATTTAAAGCAATGCTTTAAGAGTTTATAAAAGCTTCTTACAGTAAAACAGCTTTCTTGTATTGTTTCAGAGCTCAAATTTGATTCTGTTGAAAGCCACTTGGCTTGCACAAATAGGCATCATACTTATAATCAAAAGAGAACTTGTCACACTAAAATTAGTCACATATGCTAACTACAGCACCATATCCTTTGAACTCGAATTTGTATATAACACCTATCACTGTACACTATCTCAACACTGTAACACTATCTCAACACTGTAACACTATCTCAACACTGTAACACTATCTCAACACTGTAACACAATCTACATTTTCTCCCGTGGTGGTGCACTAGGCCTTGTGTCTCTTTCTGTATAAGGAGGTGGTGGTTCCACGTAGCCTTGTGGAGCTGCAGGTGCATAGCTTTGTTGCTGTGGTTGTTGAGGTGGCTGGTACCCTGTGAAAGGTTGTGATGGGTAGCTGGCTGGTTGTTGAGGCTGGAACCCCGGTTGTGTAGGGTAACCAGCTGGTTGTTGTGGTTGTGCAGGGTAAACAACTGGTTGTTGTTGCTGGTACCCTGGTTGTGTTGGGTATCCGGTTGGTTGAGGCTGTTGTTGCACTGGGTAACCCTGAACAACAAGTGTTTGACCTCCTGAGTGTAAAACAGTTCCCCCTTCTGGTGGGTTGTCATGGTAATACTCAGCTATATAAAACAAAATATAAAAACAACTGATAAAAGAGGTGCTTCCTGAAAATGAAATTTGAATTCACGGTAATTAAAGGTTGTAAGTCATACAGTTTTTTTATATTTACATATATTGCAGGAATTTTAATGCTGAATTCAACAAGCTAATAAAGCTCATTTTTCCGAAAAATGATTTTGAACACACCCACCTTTGCCAACACTTTTGACTTTATTTGGGTATTTTCATATTCTTACTTATCAAGTCCTTAAGTTGTAACAAAACACTAAAAGGGCTAGGTCTGTAAGTTCTGTGCCTTTATAGGATGTCATTGCACAAAATGTTTACACAAGATGTGCAAAACTAGCTGATGAAAAAAATAATCGACTGTTTTGTTGTGTAAGTGTACATGATTTCGAGCCAAAAATAATGATCAAAGGTGTACATCTTACAAATCTTAATAGAAACTGTTCTATAGAAAGATTTTTTTTCTTATGAAGAAAGGTATACATATTATGAATACAAAAAAGTAAAAAAAGTATATGTCACTAAACTACTTTTTATTCTATATTTAATATGAGTTCATGTAGAAAGCTTGAAATACAAAATTATTTGCCTAAAACCACCAAAATCCAGTGAATTTGCTATTTTTTAACATCCTTTAACTATGTTTATTTCATCATGTTTTAACAACTATTCAATTGAACTTTACGCGCCGCATTTACATAAAATGAGAAGACATCAGCATAGAAAGTATACAACCAAGATAAAGTGGTACATGTACAGTGAAAAAGAAGGTTGGATATCGCTGTTGTTTTCGATCCTTTTGGTAGTCCTAAAAAAAGAATTCTTTTAATCATGCATTTTGCAAAACCTCTAGTTTATCGTGCTAACAGGTACCCTGGACATCCCAACAGACAACGAACCTCAACCAGTTGTCATATTTGTCTCAAATAGTTCTGGGACAGAAACAGCCAACCAAGGGAAAGCAGATAGTGATGAATTAGATTCGAAGACAGACATAGCTACCGAAGGCGAAGTTTGAGATTTATGTCGTATTTTTTGCATTCAAAGTTTAAAATAAACTATTAAACTATTAAAAATGATGAAAAAATAATGCTGAAAATATACAAAAAACAAAACAAAAGAAAAGAACAAATAAAGAAGGGAAAAACAAAGAAAGAAAAATGAGCACTATTAAAGAAAAAGGTATCACAAAAAATGTCAACTGATCTGATTCAAACCCATGACGATGAGTTTTGGGTTCCGTGTATCTAACCATTTCACTACAGACACTCACAAGTCATTAGCACGGTTAAGCATTTATATTTCTCCCATGTACCTCTCAATAACTGTGTCTCCCCTAAAATCACACACATGATTGGACTAAGCCAAATGTCAAGGCTCAATGCTCGCTGTTTACCTATATATCTCTGCATGTCAAAATGCATCAATGTGTTTAAAAAACGTATGTATTTATTTATCTGCTGCATATCAGAATTATACGGATACCGATACCATAGCATTCAATAGAAATATTGCAGACAGAGATGGGATGTGACCTGAGACCGGTATATATAGCATACATATGTTCTAGGCAGCAAGAAGTGTGTTACATTAAGACTTACATGACATGCCGAGAAAAAAGACTCCCCAGAAGCAACTCCAGATCCAACCTAGTAGTAACAGGGCTGTAGTGACAAGTTGGAGTATACCGATGGCTAAACTAGTACAACAACTGCCACAACGAGATGCCATAGTCATGTCCTCATTTCTTGAACAACAACACACACTGAAACCGGCCAGTATTGTACCTGAAACATGATACAAGGTAACATAACATCAACTACAACATATCATCAACAACAATATATCATCAACAACAACATATCATCAAAAACAACATACTGTCAACAACAACATATTATCAACAACAACTTATAATCAACAACAACATATCACCAGCAACAACTTATCATCAGCTACAACATATCATCAAAAACAACATATCAACAACAACAATCTATCATCATCAACAACATATCATCAACAATAACTTGTCATCAACAACAACATATCATCAACAACAACTTATCATCAACATACAGTATCTGAAACTCACTCAAAGGCAGTGGTTCTATAATCTATATACCAGTACCGTTGTTTTAAAAGCCACTGTACATTGGAGTTTTATTATGAAAAGTGTGACTCATTTTCATTATTTTTAATGGATGCATTGTTTATGTCAAAATAACAAGAGACAAACTGTATGTCTTATTACTGTAAACATACCCTAACGTTCCTTAACCTATCTTATATTTAACAATTAACTCATCTCATTTATTTCACATTTGCGAAATGAAACTGTTAACATGTCGGATAGCTTTTATTTTGATGGTTCTGCTTTTTGGCAAGGCTAACTGTGTACCTGAATACGAGTTAGTTTAGACTAATTTATTTTAGTTTGATTGTGAAACAGCATTGTTTGCTTATGTTAATAATGCTAGAATCCATTCCTGGAACCAACCAGTACTAAGCAATGAAGGTAAAGTTTCTTGCTCAACGAAATACTGGGAGTCTTTGCTGGGGCTCAAACTCACGACTGACAGGCATCCACAGACTATGAGTCAGACGCGCTACCAACTGCATTTTTTTGTTCACAAATACAAAAAACTGGTTGTCATGTTAATTCAAAGTCAACCAAACAACAGAGAATCTTACACATGTATTATCTTTAATATAAAGTACCATGAAAACTTACACATCCAAAATATGACAGGCTGAGAGTGTCTGGGTTATTGAATTGCTAATCTATATATATCGTTTCTGTTGTGGTTTGTCTATAGTCTATGGGCAGTTTTATCTCGTTTTTAAGTTATGAAACCTGTATATTTATCATACCTAACCCTGGCACCAGGAAATTTAGAACACAGCACAATATCGCTAGTGGCATTGGCATGGCAGGAACCGCTACTCTCATTGTCTTCCCTCGCGCTTCTCCACCACCCTCTCCCCAACCTTCACCTTTGCCCATCGTGTATAGCTAGTGTTAATCTGAAAAATGTGTTGAAGATGTAAGCCAACTTTTGAGCACAACTCTGACGTAAAGAAGTATAGGTTGGATACTTTGGAGAACAAAAACAAATCACAAAGTCATACTGAAAAATGACAATATTTTAGTTTTACATTTCTAGTTATGTTACATATTATTTATGATAACATGTTCATGGGCAGTAAAAACAACAACAAACAAACAAACAATATAATTTAAAACACAAGTCATCCTTGTTGAAGGAGCTGTCATCCCTTATGTTTATCCCCATTTTCATCAAAAAGTGGTCATCTTGCATTTCTCTATACATGTAGTAAAACATTCATTTGGTGCATCTTAGACTTTTAAAAGGTGTGAACAACACAAAAGCAGACCTCAAACAGCATATTGGTTAATCTTTCACATTAACTGCTGCCTTGTTGAATGAGTCAAACGTTTTTTATACTCTGATTAAAGTGTCTTCAAAGATACCACAATATTTAATTATTAGTATCACAACTGAATTACAGGCCTGTAATTTAATACTGAACAGGCCTGTAATTCACAACTGACTATAGATAAGACATCAATATAATCAGCAGCATCAAAAATATTGTTAATCATGAATAAAGGACGTGGCAGTGGGCCGGGCGTCTGACTTATGATCGGTGGATACCTGTCAGTCGTGAGTTCGAACCCCATCAAAGGCCCCTGTTGTTTCCTTGAGCAAAAAACTTTCTCTCATTGCTTAGTACTGGTTGGTTCCAGGAATGGATTCGAGCATGATTTACATAAGCAAATAATTAGTTGGTTCACAATCTAACTAAAATAATGAGTATAAACTATTATTGTTACGAGGGTAGGTTTAAGGTGAAAAATTGTTGGTGAGATGTTCACGTGGTCAGCGAAAGGCCTGTTTTTCACCTGTTCCATTATCATTTAGTTACGGTCATCTAAATCAATGCCCCTTTATCTAATATCCCTCTCGCACAGACATGCTTAATGTCATGTGTCAATACAAATACAACAACCTGAGTCAAGTAGTCAGTGCTTCTCAGTGAGGTATGCTACTTACCTTGGCATCTAGTCTTCAAAATAAAATTGTCATTTAAGAAACGAAATAAAACATCTGTACCCAAGTTTTATCGCGGTCATAAAATATAGTTACTTGTTAGGGTGCGCTCGTGTTTAATTTATACGCACCCTTACACTTACCCATATTTTAGTACTGCGATAAAACATGGGTACAGATGTTTTATTTCCTAATTAAAATACTAATAATCAATCAGCTTTTAAAACACAACCTTATGCCAGAATCATCACGCAATGTTGCAGCATGGTTCAGAACTAACTAAGACGTTTTCTAAGGACTATTGTAAATTTAAAGTGATTTGGGAACATATTATCTTCTATAACATTGTATTATTGTAATAACAATGAACAGAGAAGTGGTTTCGACCAACAACAATGACCACAAGTTCGGTCAACTTTTGGAACAGGATTTTCAGTCTTTAAACAACATCTAATATGAAAAATAAACATCCTCAAATATCTCATCGTCTGTTAATAGTGACGCTTTAAATGTTAGCATCACACACTAGCTACAGTAATGAGCGATCAGGGATTATGATATCATATCCCGAGGCTGTCAAATCAACAAATCGTCAAAAAGACTCGTTTCAAACCACATACAGTCATTCATGTTTTACCTTAACAGTATATTTGTTTCCTATCAGGAATAATATAAATGATAAATTACGGGTTGACAGAAATCGACAACTTTAATCTTCTGTCAGTGAAACTTATTTTGTAAACATAACGAGCCGACATCATATCCGAATTACTGGTACAGTTATAGGGAAATGAATAAAACTTTCCCATCTTATAATATTACGGATGTATGCTGTCGGTCATAACTTGAAATTGCTAAAAAAATAGTCCTCAACATAGACATAAACACAAGCAACAAAAAGCCAAGCTCTATTTGAATGAAAAAAAAATATACTGAGAAATCAAGTTCGCTAAAATCTTATTCATAGTTTCATGATGTAACATACGTATTTTTTGGCAAAAACAACATTTGTTATGAAGCACGTAATGAAAGAGTGCACCACTTATAAATTACGGAATCCGGATCTGGGATTCCCAAACATGAGCAGGACAAAGCACATTTTATGATATGGTTTAACATTTAATTCCTTTGTAAATAAGTGTTCATATGCGTTGTTAAGCATGTAGTCCACTGTATAATATGCGACTCATGTTATTTTGTGTGTTAAATGAAAAGGTGCATTTCATAAAGTTCATTCTTTACACGGTTTACTATAATAAAACAACAACTGTTCTGTCAACATATCTTCACACAATATTACAGATATAAACACACATTCTACAACTTTATTTAAAATGTAGATTTATGTACAAAGTAAACCTATATATGGTAGAACACTTAAACAGTATGTACTCTTTATAATAATGTGTCTGTCAGTGTCTTAAAGACAAGCAGACAAGACAAGTGTTAATATAATAAACTTCTTGAGTCAACCTTTACATTAATTTAATATATAAATAAGAACCAACAACACGTACCTATAGTTTTACACGTGACTTAGCCTTGCATTGGCCCCTTGTAGTAGTTTAGTTATGAAACACCAAGCTAGTAAATTATGCTGACAAAATATCAAACTTATTTGGAAATGTATGTGCGATGTGTACAGTGACGTCCAGATAGCAAGAGCATCTTCAGGACCCACATAATATACTGTTAATAGCCACTTAAATTGGTATTTATTTCTTCCAATACTTAGGTTTTCCAGCCCTCGTATGGAGACTATAGACGTGTAAGGTAGATATGTTTGTTTGTTTGGACGCTGTTTAACGAGGGTGCTTATTTGACACAGTCAATCTTCCATAAGGCCCGCAAAAATGGTATTTTTGTTATTTGCTACTTGAGAATTTAGAGAATAGACCCCTTTCACAATCTTTCACGATCTGGAATAGGACTGCGTTTTAGTCTCGACGGCGGCAAAGAATCGATAACGAGGCGGCCGATGTATGGCGCAAAAATGCGTATTGAAAGTATAGTGATTTTGTCCAAACTGTTTTCGACGTAGTCGGCGTAAATCTTAACATAATGTGACTATTAAAGCACCATTTTATAAAGTATTACCAACTCATCAATTATAGGTAAGTCGCAGTCTTTATAACCGTACAGAAAGGGTACATAATATCATGGTTCACTGACCTACTTTTGCAAATTTTAGCGCTAAATGTGCGCTTTGCCGCTTTTCTTGTCTATATACCAGTACGAAGGTGTACTTTAATTTGTTTATATTTGGACTGTCAATGATTGGATTAAGTCACCTTTGGTCAGGAAAGTAGTTTGTATTTTTTGACAAAACGTACATAGATACATGTTACCATTTCTTAACGTCTTTGGTAGGACGCGGCCTCTATCAGGGATTAAACCCTGGAGCTCCCGTTCTCGAAGCGAGCACTCTATCACTAGGCTATCGAGGCGGTTTGACTTGTGTACGTGCAAACTCAGGGTTCGTGTTCGGGCGTGCAGTAGGAATGCACATGATGGTGAACGGTCATGTATAATGCGTTTATGAGTGTACAGTTTTAACTAGAATACTGATGTTTATTTTGGAATGGTCCACATTGTCCTCGGTTATTTCTACATGGTTGTTTGTAGACCTTGTATGTCTGTGTTTGTCTCATGGGAAGTCGATTGTTCCACACCCAAAGCAATAAAGTTGAATGCGGATCGTGGTGACACTTTCTAATTGAGTTCGTATTGGTAGAACTGGAAGTAACTTGAATTTATTGACTTGAATTCAGGGTCTTTGTTTTGGGTCGTTGACACCGTAATAGCAGGTTGGTGACTTATTTCAAATTCTTTATTGGAGTTGACATATCAAACCTATAAATAATTTGCTGAAATTCCTCGAAATTCTTTATAGATAGCCGAATGTTTGCCGGTCAATAACCTTGGCGTCTTCTTGACGTATTAAAAGGGACCACTCAAGCCGATGAGCCATGTTCCAGGTAGTGAAACTTTGATCGATTTGACGCGTCATCTTGGACTCTTCACGCGGAAGCAGATTTTATAATTTACGTAATAGTTAGAGTATATTTGTCACTGTCTTCATGATTAACAGACCTAAGGGAGTGAGCGAAGTGAGAGCCCGTGGTCTCTTAATGGTTAAGACAGTGAACAAATGTACTCTAAATAGCTTAGTGTCTGACTTATTTTGCGATAGACAACGCATGTAATTCTGCACGTAGGCCAAATCAAGTATCTTAGTAATTAAGAACATATCCATACACAGTAATATATCCATATACCAATATATTCGCTGTCTTCATGAAATAGACATTCAGAATACTGATTGGGCGACAAATAGGTCAGACACTAATTTATTATAAACGTTTGATACAAGCAATATGTTTCAGATCTTGAATGTTACATTTTCTCTAAGCAGTTGAGTAATGTTTAGCCCCTATTACATAGGCAAACATATTTTACTATTGTTTCAAGTTAAACGTTTCATTATTCTATATAAGTCATCACACTATGCTGCATACACCATATATCTCGTTGGCCTTTCGGAGGACGTTGATTTTTTTTGATTTTTGTATTTGTCTAACTCCGGGCTAACTTCAAGTATCTTATTTTAAACTGGTTACCTTTTGGCGACATACGGATGGTTTAGGTTCATACTTTTTGGTTGAAACTATTTACACGGTCACACTAGCTGGCTATATATTTACACGCACGCACACACGCACGCACGCACACACACTCACACGCACGCACGCACACACACACACACACACACACACTCACACACACACACACACACACACACACAC
>ENA-OREC01000563-OREC01000563.1-marine-metagenome-genome-assembly--contig:-NODE-563-length-15203-cov-12.133875_pt1 | contig 15203 bp, 7 predicted proteins | sample MGYA00248626_ERZ508543 | MGnify/ENA primary metagenome ERZ508543 (study PRJEB26211, sample SAMN05518279) | marine metagenome | isolation source: Puget Sound, Washington, USA | host: Bankia setacea... | reverse complement strand
ACTACCACTACTATCACCACCACTACTATCACCACCACTACTATCACCACCACTACTATCACCACCACTACTATCACTACCACTACTATCACCACCACTACTATCACCACCACTACTTTCATCACCACTACTATCACCACCACTACTATCACTACCACTACTATCACCACCACTACTATCACCGCCACAACTATCACCATCACTACTATCACCACCATGACAACCACCCTTACGACCACGATCATTGCGACCACAACGAAGACCACTGCGATGATGACAACAACCACCGTGACGGCTTGTAGGAGAGGGTAGTAGAGGAGACAATGACAATGTTTTTATATATGTTGCTGCTATTGCTAAAGCATGTTATTCAGAATATGCAATATTGTTTCTGCACATGTATGTTTCATTCCACAGATGCAGCATATCGTTACAGCGAATCAGACGAGGAGGCAAACCTACCGATGATTCCAGCCCTGCCAATCGGCTACGACTTTGCTGAAATATTACTCAGGTAATATGATAATAAAATTTGGTCTTTTCTTGTAGGATTGAACGAACAATGAAATCTAAATCTGGCTTCGGATATCCAGACGAATTTTGATGTTTCCCCTGTGGCAAGATCTTAGCACTGATGTTATTAAACCTTGAAATGAATAAGTGCTTTGACCTTTGTTTTAACTTTAAAAAGCGGCAACAGTCGAGCGTTGGAATCCTTGATCTCTCGTGTTTTAAATGGATCTATGCAATGCAATTTGCCAGCAAGTCTAGACTAGAACAAATTGTGCTGAATTATTATTTCAGAGAGATTGGAGGTATGGACGCCCCAGACTCGTGGACAGGGCGACTTCTGAACGGTACAAATTACAAAATTGGACCTGGGTTTCAAAACTCCTCCTTGTAAGTGTATATGTGTCTTATTGCAGTGTCAACACAAGCCTCGATTGAGATTTTGTTGTTTCTACATCTGACCAATTGACTAAATAACTACGGAAGAAATGACATTTGCAAACACGAACGGCAATTCAGCTTAATCCATAAAAAGGGTGACAACTCGCTAAAGTACTAAAGTACTAAAAACCGTCCGAACTGATGGCGGATCAAGAATTAATTTACTTTTTTAAAAACAACCAAGGGAAAAGAGCTATTACACTTGCAGTTGTAAATGAATAAAATAGAAATGGGATAGATATTGCCCTTAGTAAGAGATTTGTTTAATTTTGTGTAAAATTAGTGAACCATGCACTTCGTAAGGAAATAAAATGCATTAGTTTTGCAGATATTACAGCAGCTGTAACAATAAGTCTACATTTGTAACTATATCCGTGACATGAACGACATTTGCAGGAAGGTGGAACTAACCGTATTTGCAACCAATCAGAGACGAGATGCCTACAACTCATTTGGTCTGATACGTGGAGAGGTTGAACCCGGTAAGGAAATAATTATGGTATTACTCAAAACAAAAGTACATAACGTGACCTCGAATACATGTAATGTGATCAAGCCATGCTACAAATAATAACATACCATCTATCAAATATCATATGTTCGTTCTAAGTTTAGAAATTAATTCTCTTGACTCGTATGCATTCAGATGCGGTCTTTTTCTATTGATTTAAAAACCATCGTAACAGAACAATGCCAATTTTATTCATTCTTAAACATGCATGACCCCTTTCAGACCGGTATGTGATGCTTGGTAACCATAGAGATTCCTGGGTCCTCGGGGCGATTGATCCGTCAAGTGGCACAGCGACCATGATGGAACTGTCACGTGTTCTAGGAAATCTCGTCAAACAAGGTAAGACATGAAGGAGGCAATTGCATTTTGGTTTGATGAAGGTAGATACGTAACAAAGTCTTCGGTATCTTAACTAGCGTCATTAAAAAACCGGAGCCTTCATAATGGTTTATAAAAAACAAAAACAAACAAGGTTCTTATGACTGCCTTATAAACTGAACTTAGCTACAGGTTTTTTGAAGTCCATTTCGTGATTGAATAATAAAATAATAGGTGTTTTCTCGCTGTATTTTGACACCAAAAATGCAAGTAATCTAACAAAATATTGTATATGCGATATGTGTAGTTCTCTTTGTTTTCAGGAGTATGGCGACCACGTAGGAGTATTCTGTTCTGTAGTTGGGGAGCGGAAGAGTTCGGCCTTATTGGTTCTACAGAGTGGATTGAGGTATGACTATTTGCCAAAACAAGAACGTGTAACTGAGACCACCACCACCATCACCACCACCACATGGGCAATGGCCACTACCACGACAACCACCACGACCTCTCAGAATATTCTTTGAATACCAAACATTTCGATACATATTTCATTTAGTGCAACTTTAACTTTAACGGAGGTCTATGTATTCTGTTCAGATCAAGATAATATGTGTTCAATGAAGAGTACCTATCTTACAGTCGTTTTGTATAAAGATAATTAAGCTTGTAATTATTTGGATTTTCAGGAGAATAGCAAAACCTTGGACTTCCGGTCAATCGCTTACATCAACATGGACATCGCTGTGACAGGTAAATAACAATTCTACGCTATGACAGGTAAATAACAATTATACGCTGTGACAGGTAAATAACAATTCTAGTCACGAATCATGAAGCTAATCTCCATCGTGGCTGAGTGTAATGGTCGTATTGATGGATCATGGTTGAATGTAAGTTGAATTGTTTAAGAAAATAGGACGCTGAAATACATGTACAGTTTAGAGAGGTTCCACTGTATAGCGCTTTTCATCTAACATTTCAGGTAACTATTCCATACGGGGTCTCGGGAGTCCACCAGTGTTTTCAGCCATGTACGCCGCAGCAAAGAAGGTATAGTTTAACTGTGTTAATTGTTCCGTGTTGTTATGGGCATTACTTGTTTGTTTTTAAATGCAGATCCATGAGAAAATTAATGAGTTAATTAATTTAAGAGATAAAGAAAAGAGCTAGGGAAAGGAAAGATTGGATATTAAACAACAGTCACAATAAAAAAGCAAGTTAACATAAAAGGACATTTATGGAATTTATGGAATATTGCAACTAAGATGTTTCATTCTAGTCATTTTTCATATCTTTGAACACATACCTGTACTTTTATTTAAGCATATATACCCGTGTCCACAAAACGTTCCGGATGAGAATCAAACGCAGTCTCTGATACCTAATTTAGATTTATTGACATTCATTTAACCACTACTCTGATTACTAACCTATTGCGTGCTCAGATAGAACAAAACTGTCCCCTGACGAACTTTCTGAGGGCGCTAAGCATACAAACATAAGAAAAACGATATTCACCATTAAATAACTGTATGTACTTTATTTTCGTAAATGAGATTAAATACTTAGCTACAAAACAATATTTTTCCTTGACACTTTAAAAAAATATCGAGCGTTCCTGAACATATATTATTGACTATTTCAGAAAGTATTCATATTAAATTTGAGATTGCTATTGATCCTGAACCTAAGTAGCTTGGTAATAATTGGGGCTTAGAAGCGCGAGTAAGTGAATACTACCATATTGAGACTAATTGTACAATCAGCGTATTCTACTGCCCACCAGATACCTAATCCACGTGTAGAAGAGAGAGGCACTCATCCCACTGTGTACGATGCTTGGTTGGCCAGGAAACCGTTAACTGATCCAATCACCAACACAAACATGACCATACCGCAGTACGTTTATTTCTCGTGTAAAGTACTATTGTTGACTACCTTTCTATCTCTAAATAATAGATATATGCCTTATTTTTGAATGGTAACACAGGCAACATAGTCAATATAAAAAAGAGACCAACATACTTCCGGTAGTTGCATATCACTTATTCATTAACATCATGACGTCATAACTGGAAGCCAATCCATGCCACACTTTTGGCCACATTACTCGGCAGTTAATAAAACCACATTTTACCGAGGAAACAATCGTCATACTGTGCATCAGCCGAATGTTCATCCTGTATTTGCTCACAGAATCAACAGTCCAGGCGCCGGAAGTGACTATGGGACATTCCAACAGAGGGCGGGAATAACATGCGCTGACTTCCGGTATGATCAAGACTACGTAAGTACTGACACGTAGTCTTGAATTTCGGCATGGGTTCCTCTAAACATACGTGTACTACTTTACTGCAATACTCTGTTTTGTAATGTTACTACTAAAGTGATGGTTGATAGCAGGTCGGCATTTGTAAGCAGTTTGAAATACATACGATCTGTAAGTAAGCGGACACAATATAAAGGTGTGTTATGACAAGTGGTGTATAGGATAGGTTAGATTGTATCCACTTTAAAGCAACACAACTGTAATAAATAATGATTCTGTTTATATAGAGCTTCACTTGTTCACGAATATTATCATAGTTTTTTCGACTAATTGTATTCGGATGGAAGTATTAAAAGCAATAACCATTACCTGTACTATATTTACCAATAGTCTGGAGAAGGTGTTCTGTTTTACCCCCTCTACCATACGGGCTACGAAACCTTGCATTCCGTGGATGGACTTATAGATCCAGGTCTAGTGGTAAGTGTATAGTTAACACACCATTATAAAATTCATATGAAAATACAAGACCTCATAATAAAACAAAAGACAATAGCAACAGAATAAGTAAAAAGGCAACACAAAACACCCGCACTTAGACATTGATCTTTGACCTCAACGTCGAAAGGCTTCATCTGCTTCTCTGACAAGGACTTAGAACTTACACAGTGAAAGAATGTCATCGAGATATCAAAGACAACGTTAAAGACTCGCTTCACCTCAGAATCATTTAAATGTGTCATACTAAATAAAAGAGTGTGTCGGAAAGAAAGTACAATTACAAACACTGACAGTATCTCAGCAGTCAATATGACAAAAGCAATGCGTTATATGAAATAAAGGTTTCTATTTACCTTTGAGTTGATACCGTTACCACTTAAACATCTTAGCCAATCAACGAAGCACTATAACCGAAATGACATTCAAGTAAGAAGTTATCATCCATTAAAATACTACGGAACTTGAGTAAATGTTCAAATGCTCAACTTGTGTATCTAATGACAACTGTTTATATAAGAGTAAAAGAACGTTAACAAATACAATAAGATTTGAAAATGAACACTATGGAAAAAAAACCGCAGCAGATCTTCTTTCATATTTGGTTTCGTTTCTCCTTCTTTCAATCTAGTACCATGCGACCATTGGAAAGCTGTCAGGAGAGTTATTGCGAGACCTGGCGGATAGTAAAATCCTACCATTCAACATGTCCGACTATACCACTTTCCTACGACATTATACACACAGGTTTCAAACTAACGCTTCCATTGAGATAGGGATATATAACCTCAATATGAGTAAGTACATGTATACCATAAACTGTATGTATTGTTTTGGCTCTTTTCGGTATCATAATTTATTGTTAGTCATTCTGTTTATCTTTTTTTTAAATTTTATAATACATAATAAATACAATAAATACAATGTAGTTTTATTTTGTAGTGTCCTTAGTTGTACACTATATTAAAGTACTGTTATTAAACATGTGTTATTGTTTTAGCGGAGCTCGATCGAGTCTTACATCTGTACGAGGACAATGCAGCAGCCTTCCATGTAGCTGTTAGCAACATTAATACAAACAAGTCAGTAACATTACAATATACATATATATAGAACAGATTGTTAGTAGCAACGTCCTATTTCTTTTATTTAGTACATGTACGTGTTATATAAGTAGGAGTATTATATTTTCGAAATAAGAAAAAAGTTTCGGTAAATGTCGAGAAAATTCAAATTTGCCCCTTTGCAAATCACAAACCGGGATAGAAATGTATACAAAACTGTATGTATGGCCCGTATGTAACATCATATACAATCATATTTCACCAACGAAAATAATGCCTAAAATAAACTGTTTTATTATTGTTGTATATGTTATGTTCAGTCCGTTTGAAGTACGACGTGTAAATGATCAGATGATGCAAATAGAGAGAACCTTCCTGGATCCAGCTACTCTTCAACCGGGAGTCGAACTTCTTAAACGGTTTGTATTTTTCCTGATGTTAACTATTTAAGAAGCAACATGGATGATAAATGACCACAGAAACAATAATAACGACATAACAATGATGACGAAATGAGAATGATGACGACATAAACAATCATAACGATATAAAACAAGTATGACGAAACAGTGACATTTATGAAGGTATGCATAGTTCAAATTCAAATTAAAAATAGTTCACACCTGTTTTGCTAAAAAAAGTAAAATAGTTTTGTGTTCTGTACGATAAAATATTTACTGCGTTCGTCTTGTAAAAGGCTCCAGAGGGGATCGAACCCTCGACCTCCTGTTTACTAGACAGGCGCTCTAGCCACTGAGCTATGGAGCCAGCTGTTTACTTCAAATCCATAATCCTTGCTTAGCTGGAAAAGCTTATCGATTGTTGTAAGGGATACAATAATGATATTACAATCGCTACAAGCTTGACAGAGTTATCCATCGATAATACAAAGTTGCCTATTTTCGGCAGAAATGTGACTTATAAACAATTCGTTCGTTCATTGAATAGTTTTGTACACGCATTTAAATAAAAAAACAAACACTCAGAAATTAAAGCTAATCCTGTTATCAACATGTTCGTGTACACATATAGCTCTGAGAATGAACAGCAATGTTCGAACGGATTACATCATGTATGCATGTATATAGTAAAGAATCTAGTGAATTTATTTAAAACGTACACCTATACAAAATGTACCTAAAATATGTTTTACCTCAATATGATGGTGTTGTATGTATACGTACACACTACAACTCGGTTTGACATAATACCTATTGTTGAAAATAGTTCGTATACTTATTGAAAACGATTAAAGTGTGTGCAGTAGTGTTTTCTTGTTTTAAATTCGCTAAATAGTTTGAGCATTAACTATGGTTCAAGTTATATATTGGAAGTAATGGATACAAAATAATGAAACAAACATTTCTCTAAAAAGGCTCCAGAGGGGATCGAACCCTCGACCTCCTGTTTACTAGACAGGCGCTCTAGCCACTGAGCTATGGAGCCAGCTGTTTACTTCAGGCCAATAATCCTTTCTTAGCTGAAAAAACCCGCAACACACTGGGACCTTATTGATTGAGACATGTGTACCACGTATTACATCATTAACACTTTCTTTGCCAATATACAGATACCTTATGTACGCGAGAGTGTAAGACTACAGGTAGAGGTATTCTCGATGCTGAAGTTGTTGATGATTCAGTTATTTATTATGACTGTGATGGTCAGGTAGCCACACATTCTAAAACTTCAGTATGGCTCTTGTATATATGCAGCTGGTGGTGGTGGTGTTGATAATGATGACAACACATAGGACGAAGAGGATGATGATGACGATATAAACATTTTGTTTCATTTTTATTTCAGACATTTAGTTCACGCGTCTGTCAAGTATGACGGAATCCCCGGTGCGAGTTTCCCGGGTCTCGAGGACGCCATTTACCTGGTTCGAACCCAGGACTCCGCTGAGAACAGTAGGCAGCTACAGAAACACTTCACAGTACTGGTTCATACCATCCAAGAAGCTGCCAACAGTTTGAAAGACACAACGGCGTTTTTGAGAAGCTCACATTAAACTGTTTAGATAAAATCCCTTGATATACTGTATAAGGTCTTCCAACCATAGTATGTTTGCTTCAACATCTTACTTACATGAAGAAATTTCTTCACTGGAAGTATACCTTAAACACTAGAGTAGAAACGCCAACCATTCATCTTCTATTGTACTGACTTCATTGTGCTGCTATAGCTGATAACGTGCGTGTTGTCTTGTTATACATGTGATACATGTTTTGTATCTCTTATCAGTTGTATGTATTTTCTCTGAGTTTTGTATCTTTTGATTGTATATATCTTTTATATTTTCATAGCTGAGTATGTGCTGTATAAAGGTATTGCTAGAATGGAATTAGCTGTAATCAAAGTTATATTATATCATATTTGTATTACGTAAATAGTGCGACATTTTAAGGGAGCAATATTCACGTAGTTAGCATCGTAGGCTGTTCAGATTTGGTTTGTGTGTTGCTTATTTTGTTTGCATATCTTGAATCATGTTGGAGACATTGAGACTGGTTATTTAAGACATCATGTAGAAATCAGTTAAAACAGCTTATTGTTTCTTATGTACAGTGTCTACTTCACAATGCCTACTCTTTCAATGAAGAATGCACTTAATGTGTGAGCACATATAAGGAGATATCACCTGATTCCAGAACTCACTGCATTTTGTCTGATGGATTTAATCATTACATGGTACAGTGTAACGGCCAGAAAATGATTGGCATGTTAAACTGACCAATCAGAAGGACGCATTCGATCAGCTGGTAGGAACGCATTACAAATACAAGAGGCTATGTTGTCCGACAATCTGGGGCAAGTTGAAGCTGACAGACAACGTACATTGTTCGTTTCTTGACCATACCTCAACTAAAATCAAGTGCCACTAGCATAATGGCAAAAACGGTTATGGTTATTTGTGAAACACCATGTCAATAATGAACAACTCGCCACCAAGCAACCACGTTTATGAGTTCTATGTCGTAAGTGGTATTTATTACTAGATTTGACTGAACTGTCTCATGTAACAACTGATAATCTTTAAACGGTTATTGACCTTTGTCTAAACACGTGTTTAAGTGTTTCCTTTTGAGACCTCTTGTTATCCGAAAATGCGATTTGTTTGGTTGCCACGACTACGAGGGTCGAAAACTGGGACTATAAGAGCCAACGATTGATATTATCTATAAACGCCTACTCCAGAATAGTGATAGCAACTTATGTCTGCACATACACATTTAGCACATGTCAGCCAAAAGCGTGTTTTCCTATCAAGCAGAGATATCTTGTTATCAAATGTTGTTCAATGTCAGAAAAATATCGAACAATCACGCGTAGTTCACCAAGTCCAGGGTCTATCACGGAGCTGTAATCACTAACTAGTTCATTAAAACATAGTTGCAGCATATTTGTTTTGCATCTGTGCACTTTGTTTGTAGTCAGTGGCCTAATTCTGTTGCGATATATGGCCGACTATTAACTACTTTGAAAAACCAACCAGTACTAATTGGTCTAACCCATTTGATCCAGTTACTAACTTGTGTATACTATATCTATTTTCACGAAACAAGCGAAAACTCACTCACCAAGCAGAGCAAAGGGCAGCAGAGAATGTCGCCTTCTCTGCAGAAACGCCTGGTATGACTGCATGTACGGTTTACATTAAGTTTACTTAGTGAAAAATAAAGACTTTCAAAATGTCGGATGGATGTTGAATTTTGAAAATCATATGTCAAAGAGTTCCAAACTAAGCTGCCAGATAAAAACGAAGGTATGGCGAAATATCTCTAAGTTATAGGTAATATTTGATATGTAGATGATGACCGTCACAGTTTGGTATGTACGTCCGAGGAGAAAGTCATCCATCTAAGTTTGGAAAATAAGACGAAGGAAGGCACATACAAATCTCAATCTAAAACAATTCTCGCCGCCCTGTTCAATCTATTCGTGTTAATATATCGAAGGAAACGTAAACAAGGAGTTAATCTGTGTACGGATACATGGCTTTCTTAGAAAATTGCTTTTAGTTTCGTGGCTACAAATTCCCCAATCTAAAAATATCGCATTGCAGAGTACATGTAGAACGATTGGATAATTAGGTAAGCATATCATTGTGTACTGTTAGACAAGAGCGGGTGCAATATGTAGTGTTGACACCAATCTCTGTTATGTGCCTGAAAAGAAAACACAGCAATAAAAGATAAATAAAAAACCCGACCCGTTATTTGTACACTGTATGACATGTCTAGTTTATATGACTTTATATAAGAATACCTTGATCTACATCGACATGGCGTATCTTTTAATCAGACTATATCACATATAGTAAATATATGTCTATGTTTACATTCATACTAATATAACTAACTGCATTTTATAAGTGTGTAAATCGCTGTGCACTAATAAATTAGATCACATACTTGTTTGACACCCCTGTGTGCAACTTTACGTAAGGTTATAATCAAGGACACGAGGAAACAGTCTCGATTTTGTAAAAGCTTCTTTCGGACTTGGATCTCTTGTGTTCTGCATGGATGGACGATTGTGTGTGTGTATGGTTGTGATTTTGGTCAGTACTATATAAATACTCGAGATCAACGGAGTTTTTATTTACAGTTCTGTAAATTTGAATGATAGTGCAGCAGACGATACAACGTTGAATAACAAACATGGCGGCTACACTGAGCATTGTCGTCTGCCTTCTACTTTCGGTTGTGTTTGTATCCGGAATGCAAATAGAGTTCCGAAATTGTGGTATGTATTATTTTCATTTTCATTTAATTTTATGGTTATTTTAATAAGAACTTTCATACACAGTACTGATAATCACAGTCTTGGTTTAAATAAAACTATATTACATAGTCTATTATCTGTGTTACTGGATCATCTTAGTTCTTAGTCAACAACAACAACAACGAACTGCAGCAGTAGAACAACAGCTTCAACTTCGAAAAACAACAACGTTGCTTTAGTAGAATATACCCGGTTGAGGTGTTAAAAAGCAGTCTGTGTCTGTTCGTACTACACTAGGTAGAGATGTATACATGCATAACCTAAATACTATACACGTCACGTGAGAATTACTGTACTATATAACTAACATGTAAAACGTTCAGTTGTAGATCTCGTTTGCCTTAAACGTTTTTGTTGTACAATGTTTATATAATAAAGTCTGTCAGGTATAGTTGTCGTGAGCACACTGATATTAGAACTTAACACAACTCATTACAAAACTGTTCACTTTATCGAGGAGTGAATGTGAAACAGTTCTATCTGCTTCTTTATTTAACAGCACTTAGAATCCTTTCGCTTTCATCACTCAATGTGTGCACCATACAATCATAGACATGCAACTCTAAAGTAAATTAATTTTAATCAGTAGCAATTTGTTTTTTTTATAATTTTTAGTTATCATGTTTACACTTTATTTGTTGTCTTTGTTCAATTAAGGTTCTTAATCAACTAAGTGGATACTCATAAATCAACGTATATATAACTATGACTCTGCACTGATCACGAGACACTGAATTATAAGAAGGCTATAAATATATATATCTTATTGTGTTGATGAAATGTGTATTACATAAGTACACACTAAGGTGAATTGACAATTTAGATCACGTATGTTTAGTTCTCGACAGCTCGTTTTGATTGTGTCTCGCGAGTATGACACGGTCTAGATGGTGGTTTTATGAGATGAACTTCAATGTATTTAATACCAGCTTTCTTGTTTCTCAGTATGTTATAGCATGTTTATTCAGCAATATCGGCTCCACTGTATACAGTCAACATGTAAAGGTATGTCCTTGTTTGGTGTTCACAGGTCCTGATACATTGAAGAGCGTGGACTTATCACCATGTACAGAACAGCCATGTGTCTTCCATAAAGGCATCAATGTAACAGTCACCATTGATTTCACCCCAGAAGCTGAGGGTAAGAAAATCATTTAGAATTTAGACCACGTTGAATATAAATGGACCATTATATTGAGACAGCATTGTAAATTAGACCGTCTGGAAATTCAGACCAACTTGAAATTGAGAATAATTCTCAGACTCAAATTAAAACCATATTGTGACTTAGATGACGTTGTAGTGTATACGATCTTAAAGTTTAGAACATCTCTCTGCTGTCGTGTTCTCGAACTACGCTTGTGATAGTTTACTGTTACATATGTAAAGGTTGTCTATTCTGCATGTTTCAGCTACCTCTGTAAAGGCCAAGGTTTATGGTATCGTAGCCGGTATTCCAATCCCCTTCTCGCTGCCTAATTCCGACGCATGCAACAACAGTAATCTAGAGTGCCCCATATCGGCCGGTAGCGCCGAAAAATACATCAGCGTGTTCCCAGTCCTAGATTCCTACCCGGTTGTAAGTATACAGTGAACCTTGATAATAAGACCGTCTTTAACTTAAAAAACGATGGTCTTATTTTGAAGTGGTCTGCTTTAAAGCAGGACAGCAGGGATTTATGTCCTTTATATGTATTAATTTAATGCATACTCGTGTTACATGTATATGCAATTAAATATGATGAACGAAATTCTAACAAGTTTTTATTTGTGTATAGATAACTTTAATCATTTTTTTACTGAAAAGTTTTCAATTAATGGCTACGTGGCTACAAAATCCCAACGCTAAATACAAGTAAGTTAGCTAAAACCACAGTGAACCCCAGTGTGTAGTGTTGGCATCAGTTTCTGAGTGTGGCTTACAAGCACGCCAGCTTGATAGTTCGTAAATTGAGACGATGTACCTCGTCTGTTGTGGATGTCGTTGTATACATGCTGGGATATTAGCCCTAAATAGGGATAGTCAACCATTACAAATGTTACGCTGAAAACATGATACATTATATTTCATTACGTTTGCAAGTTATAGTGTACCAATTGACTTGGTTTGTCTCGTTTGTTTTGTCTGGTGTTGTTATCATTGTGTTTGCGTGTAGGGACCTCAGACAGTCAAACATCCACCAATATGTATTTGTTAACCTGACACATATACTCCATTACGTCTGCATATCAGGGTTATATATTGTATTCAATCATTCCGTGTTTGGTATTGAACACACTGCATGTAGTTCTTTAGTGTATGGTATATACAAGAGCGATTCGTATTCTGTATTATTTGAGAGTGTATGTCTCTGTAGTGTTGATGTTGCAGGCGACCTTTTATGTCAATATGCGATTACGAATTGTCTCAACCAATTTTAATTCAATGGCGACTGTGTTGCAAACGTGTTCCACAGTTTCACTAAAACTTACGTAAACCCGTCAATCTTGGTATACATGTCCACTACACCATTCTGGAACTGATACACGTATTCGCAACAGATATGTAATTATGACACGTGATCATGGTCTTCGTTTAATTAAGTAACTGACGGAGGTGTCCACAAATAAGGACGTTAAACTTTTATCTTGAAAGGTCACCCGATGTTATAAAACAACTGACTGTCTGTGCAATTCGCATATGTACATTCAGTATGTAGCTGTCTGGTTCGAATACAATCAAACCCAAGAAGACAAATATCCGATTCGTTTTTTAGTAAATCTAGACTATGACCGTGTGCATGTTGTCGGTCATATTTGTTTTCTGAATAGTATTGTTATATGACTGAATAGTATTGTTGTATGACTGAATAGTATTGTTATATGACTGAATAGTATTGTCGTATGACTGAATAGTATTGTTATATGACTGAATAGTATTGTTATATGACTGAAGAGTGTTGTTATATGACTGAAGAGTATTGTTATATGACTGAAGAGTATTGTTATATGACTGAAGAGTATTGTTATATGACAGAAGAGTATTGTTATATGACTGAAGAGTATTGTTATATGACTGAAGAGTATTGTTATATGACTGTATAGTATTGTTATATGACTGAAGAGTACTCATATTGTACGAGTATTTGCGAATGGTCGTAGGTTTGGAAACCCGCATCCATTCATGTATACACTGCATTAAATTCAATTCAATGTTCGATGAGGGACCATTATGTTTTACGTAATGATCAAAACATTGACAAGCAAAGCGATGTTATTATATGCATTACAATAGAAATAAAATGTACAACTATTTTTTTTTCAGTAAAGATAGAATTATATTCCATTCGTGTTGCCATCAAATGATTCTCCCTGGTAAAGCAACTCGTCATCACTCGACCAAATATAGATTGATATCTCAATGACAAATCAAATTAACCTCAATGTATTTTAGTATGTGTATGCTATTTTATTTGACTTTGTGTTGTGGGTGAATGTTGCAATGTATTGTTATAATTTCAGATCAAGTTGAACGTGAAATGGACTTTGAACGACGAGAATGACGATGAGATTGTTTGCTTTGTGTTTCCCATGCAAATCTCTTAAACCACGGCCTGAAATTACGAGATCTGTGGATTTGTGGAAATTGTAAATCTAGCGTCCTTTTGTATCGTTCTACATGATTTACACCAACTATAATTGACCTTTTGTTCGTTTATTTGTACCGTCTGTATCCAGTGTTGTAACCAAGTGTTCTCGATGTTTACGACTACAAAAATCACCATCGAACTATTGTAAACAACGGAGACACTGACACGTTTTTCGTATCCAGACCTTAAAGAAGATTTGAAACATCTGTACTGACGGTACACCTTAATGAATGATATGTTTTGTGTTCAAGATTGGTTGGTGTTCGTGCCATATTAATTTCAGGTTTCTTATTGACTTTCCTTTACGTACCCAAGGCTTACCCAATATCACTATGCCGGTGAATACTCGTAAACTTGTGAATACCGAAACACCATTTTGATGGTGTCCTGTGATTTCCCTTACCCTCCAAACAACTGTATTGTACTTACTATGCATTTGAATTTTGCAACGTATAATGCAAACGAGAACTTTTATATTATGTACTTGCCCAATATATAGGGGTCTTATAGATCAACAAGAACAAAAAAAGATACTTCAATAAAGCTTTAAAATAGTGACGAATGTGTTAGTGTTATGTTATGGTTTATATAAGTCCTAGTGTTAGTGTTCTGTTATGGTTTATATAAGTCCTAGTGTTAGTGTTCTGTTATGGTTTATATAAGTCTTAGTGTTAGTGTTATGTTATGGTTTATATAAGTGTTAGTGTTATGTTATGGTTTATATAAGTCCTAGTGTTAGTGTTCTGTGATGGTTTATATAAGTCCTGGTGTTAGTGTTATGTGATGGTTAATATAAGTCTCAGTGTTAGTGTTATGTTATGGTTTATTTAAGTTTTAGTGTTAGTGTTATGTTATGGTTTATTTAAGTCCCAGTGTTAGTGTTCTGTGATGGTTTATATAAGTCCTAGTGTTAGTGTTATGTGATGGTTTATATAAGTCCTAGTGTTAGTGTTATGTGATGGTTTATATAAGTCCTAGTGTTAGTGTTCTGTGATGGTTTATATAAGTCCTAGTGTGAGTGTTATGTTATGGTTTATATAAGTCCTAGTGTTAGTGTTCTGTGATGGTTTATATAAGTCCCAGTGGTAGTGTTATGTTATGGTTTATATAAGTCCCAGTGTTAGTGTTATGTGATGGTTTATATAAATCCTAGTGTTAGTGTTCTG
>ENA-OREC01000562-OREC01000562.1-marine-metagenome-genome-assembly--contig:-NODE-562-length-15203-cov-12.471770_pt1 | contig 15203 bp, 7 predicted proteins | sample MGYA00248626_ERZ508543 | MGnify/ENA primary metagenome ERZ508543 (study PRJEB26211, sample SAMN05518279) | marine metagenome | isolation source: Puget Sound, Washington, USA | host: Bankia setacea... | reverse complement strand
TAAACATGGAGCACATATAGGTTAGTCCACCTACTTGAACGCCACCAATACAGGCCCCGTGTTCACAAAGCTTTCCACAATCAGGCTCAAGTTAAAAATTCTACTTCTATGGACTTTTTTTAAAACCTACTATAATTATTTAACTATTGACTGATGGTATTTGATAAACTTTGTACTCCAAACAAGACTTGTAAGCTTTTTTATGAAAGAAAAGGTAAATTTTATAGTTGCGACAGTTATGAAAATGTGAGCCCACTAAATAACAGGACCAACTTTATTATATTTAATTGTCTCCAACATGTACTTTAATCTTATTCATTTTAGGTCTAAAACAACATTTACCATGTCAATGTATACAAAAATCAAGTTGTTTTGAACAGATATTGGGAAATAGTCCAGAAATAATTCATTTTGAAACTTGAGTCTGATCCTGAACCTGAAAAGCTTAGTGAACACGGGGCCTGGTCTCCTGATAGTCTATTAACCCCTGATTGGACTCCAATCTCACACAGGAGTGTAGATCTGATTTATTTTCCATTCCCTGGTTTTGTTTGGCCTTGATGACTCGTAAGCATGGAAACAATTATGTCGTCACATGAACAATATTACAGATTAAAGGCATACAATTATTTATATAGTTTTCAGTAAAAGATGGATTCATAGTCACTCGTGGACATATTAATGTGGCCATCATTTCATGAAACAAAATGTGATACTTTACTGAAGATGACAATAATCCTCTATTTCGTGATACATGTATATACATACTTGACAACTTGAGAAATTAGTGTAACTCTGGCAACGTTATCCGACCACGTAGTCGTGCAATTGTCGTGCCGTCACCTGTTTTCGCCTCTGACATCATTCAGTCTAGCGAAATTTTACAATTGACCAATACAAGATGTAAACAATGAAGTAAGCTGTCAGTAAACTGATCTTGAAACAAAATCGATGAGCATAGAGTAAATAGCAACAAATTGCAGCGCAAAATATAGAAATTTAAGTACGTCCATTTTCTGGTACTTTTTCTCATCGATATTTCAAATTTTAATTTGTTTTGTAAACTCTCTTTTGGTGTTTTGACATAAACCGACATAGTGTGACGGCATATTCTCCGTATCTGTCAAAACTAGGTCAAATTAATGAACTTTCTTAAACAGTTTAACCATGGTCCCTTACGAGGCTCAACACAGTTTAGGTTAATTTCAGAATATATAAATCATCTTCAAAAGGATAATTCACATCTTCATATACGCAGGATGACATAATAGATGCATATTATATGTGTATTAATTAGAAACGGTAGGTGGCGAGGGTTGCCCAAAAAGTTTCCATACAAATAATATCCATTGAAAGTTGAAAAATAGACATTGACATTGTCAACTCAGGGCTACAACAAACACTTACATGTGAAAAAGAGTCACTTCATTATCAGCAACTTTCTACATACTTAACGTGTATGTTTTATTTGTTTTAAGACTATTCATGATCAAATATTGTTTCTTTAATCGTTTAGAGGAAACATTTAAACTTTCTGTAAACTTATTGATCTCCCCTTGTCAAATTCTCCCAACCGCCGAAAATAGGTGACGTCATTGTGAGCAAGTACACACATGGTGGCTTGATAGTTATGATGTTTTAAACCGGTTTGGGATGAAATAAATGGACGAAATCATTTACGGTTGTAAATAAGTATTTTATTTATATATATATTCAATTTCTTTTGACAAAGCATGTTTGTGACGAGCGCTTGTGTATTATTGTTCCTTGCATCGACGAAAACTGGTAACACCGGAATATATAACACACCAAGATATGCAATAGGTATTTTTTTCTAATAAGTCTGAAAACAACCTGAAATAAATGAAGAAGAATATGCTAGATATGTCCATTACAAGGTAGACAGCACGTCTGGTGCAGCAGTCATGGGCGTAGCAATGGTCTGCATAATGTGTACGCAATCATTTCAGGAGGGTCCCCTAAAAAAATAAAACGGTATTTGTAGGTTCTGACTATTTGACAGCAAGCGTATCTAGACGTTACTTCAACTTAGGAGAAATGGACTAAATTATCAAAGCCATGAACGGTAACTTTTTTGGAATATGTGCTTCTTCTTTTGGTATATATAGCCCATGTTTAACACATTCTTACACTTACAATATTTGCATATTATGCATATCAACATCAGTAAGACCGTGTATCGTATATCGTTTGACAAATACATATATGCTAGTGTTACACATGGAGGCAAAACAACAACACTTAAAATATGAGTAAATATAAATATAAGGGACGGTATTTCAACTACTAAAGTCATAAGATCATACATAATGAAAGTAAAAGTGGTTTAAATCCCAAATTGGTGACCATACCGTTAATGGGCGTAGCAATGGTATGCATGATTTGTACGCACACATGGCCCACCCCGCCCTTTCCTCTAACTTACGCTAACAAAAATACCAGACTGACATAAATACATTTATCAGGACCATTACAAAATACTTAACGAATGTATCTCGATTTTTTAAATCTATCAGTTCTTTCGAACCATTATCATCCTTTACAGCCCTATCACATCTCGGTACTCTCATGTTTTGAATATACAGTGTTTTAATGAACCTACCTCTAAGAGCTACCTGTGTTGTTCGGCTGCATTCACAGAATAATGCCATGAAATCGAACAAGCACAGCCATCATTATAAATTAAATTAATCAATGTAGTTCGGTTGCTGTAGATCTACCAGTGCATTGGGTCGAGATTTTATTGCAGATTGTAACATCATAACATGTTTCTTTCTTTGACAATGTGTACGCAGCTGCGTACAGGTAGCTACGCGCCTGGCAGTATTTATATGAAAACTGTGAACGTGAAACCCAAGGTAATAGTATAGGCACGAGTAGAAGGTCCTCTTTTACTGCAATTATGCCCAGGTTTGGACACCGGTGTAATGGTCTAAGAGAAGCATGGTAAAAGAGTGATACGAATATTGCTAGTTGATATTGTAGAGGGCACTTACAAAGCGACTCCTTGCCTTACCATTAGTTCACTATACATCACACGTGACCTGAAACTCGAGTAGAGTGCCTAAAGACATTCACCATTAATATTTAATATGTTTTTAAGACACGAACTTTCAGAAATATAATGATATTTATTGTTTTATGATCTACCACAGTCAACTTCGGCAACTTTGTATACGTTATCTACAAACATGTAACTCAACTCTATAGATCTATATTTTTTATATTATTGTGTTGTTGTTTTTTATTGCCTATTTATTTATTGTTTACAAAGAATAAAGAATGTTCATTTTTTTTCAGAATAATATGTTCTTTGGTAATAGATCTACTATTGTCATGTAGATCTAGAAAACCAATTCAGTGACCAACTTCGAGATACTAATGTTTCCTTGACAAACTAGTGTATATTCGATATACTGGTCCGAATGGTACCTGAAAGACCATAATGCGTCTGTTAGAATTCACCACAAAAGTGACAAACACACGTAGCTATATACACAAGTCTGATGACGTCGTTGTTAGCTATATGAACGTCTGGTCATGTGACTAAAACAAACATTCAACGCCAATATTTACAAACATAGTGACATTTGTCTTGAATCAAGAAAACACTCAACAACTATATTTCGATTTGACCGAGTTTAGTTTTTTTCAGTTATGGCAGCATTCATATAGTCTATGACAATGTCCAGCTTCCAGCAGCAACCGGTCAGCAAGCCGTCTGTATAACAGAAGTTAGATAAACGGTCGATATTGCAAAATAGAGAGAAAACAGAGGCTTGGAAATGAAAGGTTTATGTGTTAGATCTAGTGACATTTCAATAGATACGCTTTCACCAGTGAAACACTAGACAGAGATCAGAGTTGTGCAAGCATGTAGATCTTCAGTGGTTTTGTTAAGTTTCGTGTCGGTTAGCAGTATAGTTTGACTAAACTCTTCTAAGCTATGTCATGTACCACGTAAACTGATGGTTACATTATATACTTCTAGTTGCTTGAAGTTCCATCGTTAAATCAAGGGTTGGATACTACATCCTCCAGGTGCAATGATGAATAAGTACGTCCTCCAGGTGCAATGATGAATAAGTACGTCCTCCAGGTGCAATGATGAATAAGTACATCCTCCAGGTGCAATGATGAATAAGTACGTCCTCCAGGTGCAATGATGAATAAGTACGCCATCCAGGTCCAATGAGGAATGCATGTTAAAACAACTTAAATTTTGATTGTTCACATTCTTTACTCCATAACAAAATAATGTCAGTATTGTTTATATCAACTGCCAAAAAAAAAGTATAGACATATGTTACGCATATATATACATTACTGAATCACCAAACCAGTACACAGCTTAACGTATACCTTTTCCACATTCATTTTATATAGAACGTGATGTAAAAATGCAATGAATGTTGGTCGACCATGTGACACCAAGAACCGTGTTTGCTTGATTTGTTGATGTAAATACGGCTTTGATGTTTTGGCTCCAAGTAGCTTTCCATACTATATACATGTATACTCTCAAGGACATAGCAATAGCAATACTGAACAGAAGACGACCTTCTAACGTTCTCCTGTTTGTGTTGGTATTTTAATGGTCTAGTTTCAAAGTTTCACCCTTAGACCTAAATGCTATGGTGTGTGCTAGTTTGTGACATGGTAATCATGGTTCATGATGATCAATGGCAGACAATTGTTTGTCATGCTCTTAAACAACCATTTAGTTTGTTTTAGATACCATTTAGCTGCTACTAACTTGAACTTGAAACTAATTACAGTAAACTAAACAGTGGATACAATGTCAACATGAAATACTCAGCTACTTTATAATGCTGAATTTAACATGACGTCATTTCATTTCATCAATAACATACATGACAATTAAAAATGAAATTAAAAAGAGCTAGAGGATGCATTTGTGAACCCTTTGTAAAGTGAGTTTCCGGACTGGCCGTGTAGCACCAAGCGTTTACTTACAGTATTTCAAAACATAAACGTAAATGTTCATCTTGTTGCTATAAATACTCCAAACCCGTTACCATGTATCCATATGTGTATTGTATAACCTATATTTAATTGCCGACTAAATTCATGCGCTATATGGCAGTTGGTGTAGTAGATTCCTTTGTTAGTACCATCTTCACATTGTTATCGTGAACTACTATACGTATGTGTCTATTATTAATGTCTCATGGTCTATTACTGCTATCTCTTTTTTGCTTTAGTTGATTTATATGAAAACCCCAGTAGTGTTGTCATCGCTAAGTGGCCCACATTCCATTCTCTAGCTGTAGTGATGTTTGCTTTGAGTTGTGCTTCTAAAACTAGAAGTCATTCACGAAGACCAGTACATTGGTCTACCTTACTACGACCAAGCAGTTCCAATATAATCAGCATTTATGAAAATATAATATACACCCGTTACGATGGTCCAATTATTCTGCCAAATGAACACAGTCGAGAACGTTAATAAAGTGATAATGAACATTTCGGCATGAACACATACTAATTTTGAAACATTTGACAGCTTCATAAAGAGCACATGTCATTCTTTTTCGGATTCTAGTAATTTAAGTTTAACTTATAAACAATATAGACCTATATGAACATAATCACTGTGCCTCGTTTTTCACACAAGGATATTAACTTTGGGAGTTATTAAAGTTTCTCATCTGTTATAAACAAGTAAAGAGGATATAAACAAGTTATGCTATTTCATATGTACTTTTGTGGTAGGTCATCAAATGCTCAGACTAAAAATATCTACGATACATTGCTTTACTCGGCTCATAAGTCTGTATTCAAAAATGTTTTGTAAACGAATTTCCAGATCGTGATTATATTACAAAATACTCAAAGTGTCTACTGTGAAGAAACAAATACAGGAACGTAATATCTAGACCTACATCGTATATACGTAATTATAACTAATTAGGTATTCCGGCATTGTAATTATAAGCCGAGTATACATCTTGTTTAACCTATCCTTGTAAGTAGAACCGTGTTTACACTTAGATCATTCGCGTTGCTGAGTTGCCAAACCTAACATGAACACCATTTCAGTGATACCACGTTGTAACCAACGTCACGTAGAACCTTAATATAGCACCCATGGCCAACACCACTCGGTTAAGTTCACACCTCTTGGCGCCACCATTGATGTCTACGTTCACCAATATTAATATCTACCCAGTGTGGTGGCAGCAACAGACCAATATGTCAAAGCCAGTAGATAACTGAACGTCTAACCCTGGTTTCAAGCGTGTATAGCATATGTATTTCAAGAAAGTTAGTGTAAAATTGTACGTGCATAAATGTATAGAAGTAGATACCGCTCACATGCTTTAGTACACAGAAGGCGAAACTATTCTTGAAATCTTATAATTTTTAATCAGGTAACACCTAAATATACAATCAATTTCAAGCATATTTATGTACAGAATATAACAAAACGATTTATTGAAACGAAAACAGTCATAGTCTTTATGTTGAAGACCTAGATCACGAGTATGTACATTGGAATTATTAACAAGTGTACACATGCTAGTTTAGGGCCCGTCGAAAGAATACATTTAGTGTCGAATCCTCTCTTAACAGTTTCAGCTGCGAAGAGATTTTTCAAAACGTTCGTACATAAATAATGTCAAACCATGACGGGCCTTAGACATATGTGATTATGGCAAATCGTGAGAAGATGGAAGTAGTGAGTTGGTCGAGTTAAGAATGGTATTCGGACAAACATCACGATCACTGAGACGACATTGACTGTATAGTGTACAACAGCATTCGGTTTTCTCGCCAGGCCCCCTATCTCTGGCTAACTCTGTCTATGTAGCCGCCATTAAACACAAACAGTACCATACTGATCATGTTGCGAAGTGTCAATCAGTTAAACCACATGTTATTGTCACATCTAAATCATGGTACTGCAATAGATGCTGGTGAAATCTGATCACATTCGTCACGTGTGCGCATCGAATGCCACTGCGCAACCGGAACTCGGTGAGATTGAAGCATACGCGTCCAGTGGTTCAACTCATGCGTGCCTGTACTGTATTTACCAAGAACAAGTCTACCCACAAAATCATCTTTACTCTTGGAATTGTAATCCCATACAGTAATGACGAGACTAGTAGATTCGAGCTGCTGGGGTGTGATGTTGAAGCTAATCGACTCGTTGAAGACAGGGTCCAATGTGTTCTTCTTAAACGTCGTCTTCTTGGTCTTTACAGGCTTTTGGAAATGCACCAATGTGACTTTTACAAACGGATCTTAAAGTAAAAATTAACAAATAAATAATAGGGTTTTCATTGGCTTAGACAAAACAAATAAACTGAGCACGATAGGCAAACTAATTATTAGCCAATGACGTGAGAGGTAACAACACGTAAGTCTTTGATCTTTACAAAAAGAAAACGTATTCTTTACAAATGATCGGCCATTGGTATTCGTGCAATATACCATAATATAAGTGATGTGTTCATGTATAATTAACTGTAAATGAAAGGAAGTCGGTTAACGTTACATGCGAGGTGAAGTTGAATGTCCTCTACACTGCGAGCAATGGCAGACAGTGTGAGACAATTGAAACCTATAATCAATACACACATTTCCTCTCAAACTATTCTCTAAAAGCAAATGGCCAAGAAATTCAATTCGCTTAATTTGCAACTTCTCATATTTTAGTTCAGCTAAAGGACCAGATATAAGAACATGTTTTCCAGAATCGTTCTCCACATGAACATTACACGTAAGGACAGTATAGGAGTCACATCAATGTAGCTCTTTAAACAAACTGTTGCACCACATCTTCAGTGGACAGGACCAAACTGCATTATCTTTCATTAAGAAAAGCCGAGAGAAAACGACACTAACGCTTCATCGAGCCTAATAGAATTGTGGCACTACTACTAAATATAGAATGCTTTTAGCGGGGACAGGTGAACCTTAAAGCTTATAGGGAAAATTGCCAGAGAGGCTTAAATTCTGGAGATCGGATCAGACGGACTTTAGTCTTTAATTCAAATACACTCTTATACTATGCACATTTAAATGTGACGGTCTCTGTTTATGTTTGTGAAGATTGTTTTAAACATATGCCTTATTGTAGAAGTTATTAAATACCATCTTAAAACTTTAGTTATACACGTAGAACTATAGAACTGTCTAAACTATAGTAACTGTAAATAAGGTTTGGTTCTGACACATTCACAACGCCAATGAAGTAACTGCCTATTTTTTCCGGAAACTGTTCTAATGCACCTGTAAATAAATGCTGGTTACTTAATGGAAGTGTGTGTTATTGACAGTTAGCAATTAGCGAGTGACGCACGTGCTTTAGGAAATGCAAGTATGAACCTACCAGATCCGCCAACTATGTCAGTCTGCAGAAGTTGTTTGGCCTTTATGACGTCAATGTTAAGACGACCTGCGCTCGGCAAGTAGTTCAGAGAAAGAAGTAGTTCACCAAGTTCGTGTCGATCCTGAAAAAATATATAAAAAACAACGGTGTACATGAACGTCTGCTGCAGGTCTAGATATGCTACAAGGTTACACATGTCAATGGCAGTTATATTCTCGAATGAAGACTGTGGTGCATGCGTGTGGTGAGATTCAGTAGTTCTTTCTTATTACTCCATTGTGTAAACTAGCACTGGGGTAGGTATTTTTCACGTAAAACCAAATGAAATGAGGAAGATAAATGCGAAATATGTGCCTACACGGATGATAAGTTTACGTCATAGTGTAGGTCTCTCTGCGTATTTACGTACATGGTTTAACGCGCCTCTTTCTTTAAACAAGCAGTGTGGAAAATAATTAACTCGTCTCCCATTATAAAGTTTGAGTTTCTATCCCACACAACGACGCGCTATTTCCATCGGTCAGCCGTATAATCACGGAATGAAGTAAGCGAAGAGAAAAAAAGATAATGAGGTAGGTAATGATGTGGCTGCCGCTATTAGACATCTACACGACACTTACAAGCCGCCTTGAGGTGGCTGTTATAAGCGCATAAAAGAGCCACTGATCAGACGTAAGTTGGCTGGAAATAGCTGCAAATGACGCCCGGAGACAGCGACAATCTTAGAGACGGTGATACACTAATGACGCTACAAGTAATCATACACTATCTACTGCTTATATGGCTAATTTGGAAACAAAATATCGGCCTGTCATTTAGGTCATAATCTTTTAGAGAAGTTCAAGAGAGCATTTCGAAGATTGGGCCGTATTGTTTCATATTTTTCAAGCAATAAAGTTAACAGTTACATAATGCCGCCAACAACCTGAAGCAATAAAGCTGGGATAGAAACAATTATACCATTTACGTGCGTTGAAAACAAGTACTCGATGTCTTGTATATTGTTTTTGTTTGAGGAATTTCGAGAACGCAGTTAAAATGTCTAATAAAATAGACATGGCATTGTACATCCTTGTAACTACATGTGTAATAGCCATGTTTCATGCTACCGTTATCACACACATCTACGGACAATGCTTTCCTCACATCCAGTTGAGATAGGTATGGTCTTGATTTGCGTTTTAACAAGTTATGCTAGAACATAATTATCTAAGAGCCGTGTTTTCTTCAACTTCTAGCCCTACTTGTTCTAATTTTCTTGACATTCTCTGTTGTTGCCACGAGAAACATTTCCTGTCAATACAGTTCCTTTTTACGAGACATCGATCTATAGTTTTCATAGCTCTTAACACCAAATACTGGTTACCCCATGCAATGTCTTCAATTCTTCAATTTCTTGTTGATTCGTTCTCAGTTAAAGAAACTATGAGCGATGATGGTTCGACATTTACCGCAGTGGTTTTACAATTAGCAGTAATACTTGAGCTATTTCTGTGAGCACGTTAAGTATCGACCCTCCTGTCAACTGTTTCCCCAGCAGTGCGGAGCGATATAAAGTCTCCATAACACGCAAGTAATTAATGTTCTTGCGAGAATATTAACATTTAAATTGGCGGAAATCGATACACGTAACAACAAGCAGCAGTAAAGCTAAATCAAAAGTCAGTCACAAGCTCACAGTGTAATGGGAGTAGTAAAATACTCGATTACAGAGACAAACTGATGCTCACAAAACCTCCATGATGCTGAACTTTGATACAAACAATGCTACGATCTGTTGCAAAGATTACAGATATTTCTCTGATTGAAGTTAATTTGACGTTCTGTAGCCTCCTTCCGTGACATCAAGATACCACCGAGAACTTGTAATTGCTGTGCCTGCTCTGCATAAAGTGGTAAGATAGATATCTATATGGAATAGAACCCTTGGCTGACTTGTTGCTGTAATCCCGTATGACCCCGGGATGTTGACCCAGTTACAGGCGACACTAAGTTATAAAGTGCTTCCAAAGCAAAGAAGGCAAATGAGCTCAACGCTTTTACGTCTTTTTTTTCTAATATTCTTTGAGTTACGAACTGGAAGGCTACGTCATCGAATATGTGAATATAGCCAGCTTGAACATGTGGGTGTACTGTATGGGTTTTTTAATGCGTATGAAACGTAGGTGCAATAGCAGCGTAAATGAGCAGATATGTTCATGTATCGCACTGTGGAGCCCGGTAAAAGGCCCAACTACATTGTGTAATTTCACACTAGGAGATCGTTTAAATGTCATCATTTATAAAGACAAAACAATTGAATACTATATGTGTATATATGGAAGCGTTGTTACTTGTCTATATGTACTTACCGAAGCACAAGGTGATAGCGGTTTCCACATGTGAACCCCTTTGACAAGGTTTAGGCCATCCAGGGAGAGGTGAACCTGTCCTATAGTACAATGTCTCGAATATTTATCAAAGTCCTTTATAAGTATCTCTAGGGTTTTGGATCCGGCCTCTTTAAACGGGAGCTCAAACATAAAGTACTCGTTCCACGACGGTTCTTGAGTCTTTCTTTGTACGGAAGTTTGGTGGGAGTTTTTGGCATCGGGAATGAGGGAGACGCGGCAGTAAGGGTTTGAGTGGGCAAGATCCTGTTTGTTTTCGTCCAAACAGTATGGGGGCGGCAGTTCTTTGGCTTCTATGACTTTAACTACAAGTACTCCCGTTGATACTTCATACTGTAACCCGAAGTGCACTTGTCCTAATTGATATTTTGATAATTTTTCTTCGTCCGTTAAACACAGTTCTCTATTCACTTTTTCTGCTTCATACAAGTCTTTCTGAAAGTTTTCTATGGTGATTTCAGTTTCACTCGGCAATCTCCGTCGGCCTTGTTTTGGCTGCACGGTTTCTTTATTGGCTGCCCAGAACTCAATAGGCTTCATGTCAATAATTGGTGTTGTGGTTGGTTTACGGTACTCGAAGGAGAACTGTGAGGCGGACGTTGCCGAGGAGACAGAGTCTGTACGTGACACGCTGTCTGACTCTGTGCGTTCACGTGTACTTCTAGGTGTGGAGGATTCTATCGTGGAGCTCGTTGAATCTAGTCGTGACACTGACTCGCGGAATGAATGTTGTATGTCAGATTTGGTCAACTTACGATGTTTCTTGTCCTCTCTACAACACTCACAACAACTCTCACAACATGTCAACGCCAACACGCTCTCCAACAACTTCTTGGCTGCGTTCTACAAGAGAAAAAACAAACAGCATTGTAATATATATTAAGATCTTGACACTAGTCTAGCCACACACTAAAGAAACTGTTGAACTAGAAAATATCAAACCTATGTAAATGCGGTCGTTTCATTACAACGTATTTCTGGTCGAGATAAAAACCGTTTAGGAAGATGCCATTTGCGCATTTCTATTTTACCTATATTTAGGTTAAAGCCGTTGTTTCAATTTTAATGATATCAAGGGGTTTATTTAGGACATGCTAAACAGTTTACAAACTTGCTGTTCTCCCACATGCCTATCATATTACACCAACTTGATGCGTCAAACTAAAGGGATTGAATCTCTACCAGCTCAAACCATTTACTTATAAGGGAAGTGAGAGATTAAAAAAGGAGGAATGTACATGTGTTTGTGTCGAATGAAGCAAAATCATAAGCTGCAACTTGTAGTGTCACGCTAAATAAGTGAACATGTATCGCCTTGAGAGACCCCACAAAAAGGAATTCATCACCCCAACCCATCTACCATAGACGCCACAATGCTAATTTGTCTCCCAACACATCTTAGGTGGCATAAAAACCTCATGCTTAGATTAATTCTTTCGTCAAATTCATGTCCATTCTTAAGATTAACATAAAGGAGAAATGGAGTCTCAAGAGGCCGGGTTTTATTTAGCTTTATATACGACTGTGTGAAGGGTACCCAGTATGGACAGGGAATGAATCCTACAAGTGCTTTACCGACAGCCTACATTACCAGCATCAGGTTTGTCGAGCATTGTCAGTAAACTCGTTGAAAGAATGTGAAAGAAACACACGTCCGTACTAAATTAATTATGATGGCTTTCTGTGGACATATTTGTATTTTGTTGTGTTATCTGTAATAAAGGTTCTGTCTATATTGCCTACATTAAACATCGTTTTCTGTTAAATAAATACACACACTTTAGTACATCTGAGCACGTGTATGAACTATATCACCTTGGTGTGCTGATATTTATGAGGTTGATGACAAAAGACAGTTTCCCTTCAGCTATTTCCTAATATCTCTCTTTCAATCTAAATATACATGTGGACAATCTCGACCTTGACAGTACGGCTAGCGACCCTTTTTTCTCTCTGTGACAATGTGTTTCAGCTACATCGATCTGTGTCAATCTTCTATTTGTGCGACAGCCATCTCAACTATACAAGTATCGATTTGCTGGTGTATAAACAACAGTCGGTAACAAACAAACCACAAACTCTCCCACATTTACATAACCGAACGTTGAGCTTTTGGTATTAAAATGTGAGTTAAGCGTGAACCGATTAAATACCATTTTCAGATAATTAAAAGTCAGCTTAGAAACGTGAACATTTCTCTACCATATGGTGCGGTTTTTTCAGCAGCCGTCATTTACATAGCTACACAAGCCCGCAGTTCTAACAATTTCTCTTCTCTCACCGCCCTTTCAACAAGATTTGGTTCTAATGGGAAATTTCAACGAGGGAAAAACAAGGAATAAGAGAAAGTGCTGGAGAAAGTACCTAGTAATGACGTGAATTGATGGGTTTCAATTACGGGAATGCATAAAACTTGCGGATTCTGACAGCTTCTGCCTCCAAGCTGCAATCGATTTCTTCAGACAGATTTAAATTAATTCACTATCATTGCATATATAACCTTCAGGGGAAAATCTCTCAAATTCTCCACAGATTTAAGAGATCCATTATATCTGCGAAGGAAACATATGAAAAAATGGCGCTATAATGACAAGTGTTTCCTTTTTGTTGCACAATCTTGAGTATGTCAGATTTAAGTAAACTGCACAGTTTATAATAAAATGTAACACAATTTTAATAAATATCAGCAGTAAGGCATACTGTAAGCAAATAAAGGAAGCATGATTTATTCTAAAAGCAATCATTTCACACATGAAAAGCATTAAGCCACGGAGTTGTTCTTGTTGATACAGTTTGATGCATAAGTACTTTAGTTGTGACAAGACACTGCAATGTTTCAGTAATACTAAGAACAAAGTACACGCATAGAAACTCAAAATACTCAAACAAGCTATACAGAAAAAAATATTTCCTTTAATGTGTATTTTTTTCTGAGAATTTAATTTAGGTCGATATTAAATAATTGACAGTTTGTACATCTCAACCCCAATGATCTAATGAATAACCTCAACGATATTAAAATGTCAACTTATTGATACATACATGTTTGTTTTGAAATAAAGTTAAATCTGTTTTAGTAATTTAAAACTGAACTTACCGTGAGCAGCATATCTGATGTTAGTCCACTCGCTTCAAGCAGCACACAGTGTTATGGTCGTCTCTAATCGATCAGCACTGCTTTATATAAAACCTTGATAAATTAGCCACGCTACAGAACGGCCATTTTACCGGCGACACCTGAGAAACTATTGGAAACTCTGGCGACTGCAGTAAAATAGAGGACTAGTGGAATAGAGTTTGGTTATAGAAAGCCATAGACCAACCGACAATCAGGACAGTCAGACTGAGGCATTCAAACAAGTGGGTAATTAAGCCATGTGCGACTGCAGTAGAGGTATGCGGGAAAGGACTCTAGGGATCCGGTCTTGGTGTACTCTGATGGATCCCAAGGGCGTCGTGGTTTGAACTCGGGAAAGCTGTTGGAATAATACGGGGATTCCGAGTTTATGAAATATACATACTATACTTTAGGACTGTAAACTGCAATAGATTGATCAAGTATGAATTTACTAACATGTTCAAGTTGTCCTAATCGATCAGCCAGTCTTCTCTACAACACTGATAGAACTTTACATTCTGGAGAATGAACAAACAATATTCAAACAATAAGAGTACATCCACAGCTTTGCTTGAATGTCCATGTTTGTCAACGTAAAACATATTCTTTATTGTTTGAAGGTTTGATCAGAAAGTAAAGATATAATTTGACACTGATCGTGTGTAGATAAGATACACATGTATAACCAACTACAATGTAAATACATGTAGATACAACACATAAAAGTAACACTGTTTGTCTCTATGGCCCCATGTCCAATATTAACGGTCAACATAGTGCTAACACATAGTTAGTACCGTATAAAGATGGTCGATTTTTAACGATCTTAAGAGTGACCCTTGTATTGCAGATTTATCGTTGTTGCACTTGTTTCCAGACATTTATTACATCAGTACAGGTGCAGATCGTTGTGGAAATATCATAACAACGATTCTAACATTTCCAATAGCCTGAAGGGCATAGAAAGGACACATACGTTCAATAGAAGAACCAAGCACTTGCTGAACTAGGCGGTTGGTGTGATGTCACAAGGAATTGCAGGCACAGAGCTGTCCTAAACACTTGGGTAACTCTGGTAGTTTGCGGAAACCAAACATAACTCGTTTTCTTGTAAAAGTTGTTTCGTAACTTTTAGTATATCTGACGTATTGGTAGTGTCATAAGTACACCATGTCTACACAAGTATGTGCAGCTAGGAGACATTAACATCACTGAATGCATACATGTACCTTGCTTGTTGTCAATTGTCTGGTTTTTAATTGTTTGTTATTTTAAAATGCAGCTGTCGACATGCCCCCCCCCCCCCCCCCCC
>ENA-OREC01000561-OREC01000561.1-marine-metagenome-genome-assembly--contig:-NODE-561-length-15206-cov-7.107542_pt1 | contig 15206 bp, 13 predicted proteins | sample MGYA00248626_ERZ508543 | MGnify/ENA primary metagenome ERZ508543 (study PRJEB26211, sample SAMN05518279) | marine metagenome | isolation source: Puget Sound, Washington, USA | host: Bankia setacea... | reverse complement strand
GAATACCGGCCCTTCATTGTGGGCCTTTAGCTCAGTTGGTTAGAGCATCCGACTCATAATCGGCAGGTCCCCAGTTCAAGTCTGGGAAGGCCCACCACATAAAATTGTTCTCTGGAATACACGTCGGATACTATCCGACTCGGCTCTCCACCTCAGAGAATGGGCAGGCCCCCAGTTCAAGTCTGGGAAGGCCCACCACGTAAAATTGTTCTCTGAAATATACGTCGGATACTATCCGACTCGCTCTCCACCTCAGAGAATGGGCAGGCCCCCAGTTCAAGTCTGGGAAGGCCCACCACGTATATAAAAGGTCGCCATTTGGCGGCCTTTTTTATGCGCGATGGGTTTTGCCAGACTTGTTCGCTCTGGCCAGTTCACAAAATTGCCGGGAGCAATTTTGGTCGCCAGAGCGAAGCGACGGCGGTCGAAGACCGAGCGCCAGGGACGGCGCGAGACAACTCAAGGAAGGTCCACCACATAAAATTGTTCTCTGAAATATGTTCATGACACCATAGTTTGGCCGCTTTGGCCAATGTATGGTGTCTTAGGACACCAGAGGTGGCCATTTTTGTATTAGCGACACTGCGCCTCAAAGTGAAGTGCATTACTGTGGCTATGTGTTCGGCTCCCTACCTCAAGTTGTGTTGCCCGCTCCAAATACCTACAGTAAGCATTTGCCAGCTGCATTTGTCGTGGAGTTTTGCATTTTGCATCAAATACTGAAGGAGAAGCCACCAAGATACACAAACACTTCGCCCTAGAGACAGCCACATTCAGGCGGTTCAGCTATATAGGAACTCCATTCTTCGTGGGGTATCAGCATGGCTTGATGTAGCCATCGTATAGATGGTGACTGGGGCCTCTTGTCCTTGAAATTTATCAACAGTACCTACATTGGCGTCTGATAGCCTTTGCTGCACTTCAAATGCTTGGGCATTATACGGAGCAATGATCAGTATATCTTTCAGTTCCAGAGGTTTCACTTGGCCGCCTCTATCAATCTAGGTTGCTCCACTATTCAAGATTTGCTGAACAATACTCTCAACAGCGGTCACTTATTCTCCAATAGACGAGCTGATATTGCCAGTATGGACGACAGGAACATAACGTAAGCCATGGCCGTTAAACAGGCTGTTTGAAATAATTGCCTGCTGTTCGCAACCCGTCTTGGAAGACAATTTATCTTCGTAAAATAATTCAGAGTTAAATCGGCATATCTCCGGGTGTAGCCGCCAGCTGAATCCTAGAGACAGGCCTTTTCGTCTGATATGGTTTTATGTCCTGCCAATATATGATCAAAAGCAGATACGCCTGTTCCTTCCGGATGCGCATATCTATTATTCCTCTAGCGACTAAATTTGTTAGGGGGTTACTTAAACATTTTCTTTATCGATTTTTCAAAATCATCAATCGCACGCTGAGCTTTGCGACCATCATCCCCAGTAAAACTAATTTCTGAACGGCATTGTGTGCAGCGTTTTTTTTGACCAGGACGCATACTGTCAAGTCGAGTTTTTAGTTTCTTTTTACAGTTAGGGCATTCAATATCTACTTCTAATTTCATAAATGTATTTCCAAGTAACAATGGGTAAGATTAAGGGAAGCATTATTTTTCATAACATTCCTATCAATGGCAGGGATCGTGGTGTGGAAGCATCGAGCACTAAATGACTCAAATAGGCGCACCCAGCGATTAAGGAAAGTGTACGTATTGTTTTATGACGCTCGCTCAGCGGCTTCCAGTGATAGTCCTTTTTAATTCCGTAGCCAATTGCACAAAAAACCACCACGCTGTGACAAAACTGCCTGTGATGTGGATTTGTGGCGGGCTCAATAATGTCGGGGAGTGCGGCAAAAAACGTTCCAGCAGCCACAGAGGCTACTGGATTGAGACTGGCACGCTCAGCAGGAGAGTCGATTAGCGAAACAGCCAAACCGACCGCTCCGCCAACCAACTTGTGTGTTGGGCCATTAGCCATTACTTTTCCTTCCTTACGCCTTTAAAAGGTGTCTTGTCTGTTGTTTTTACATCCATAAAGCGTCCTGTATCTGCATCCCTCTTAACATAATGCCCCGAAGGGGTTTTTGTTTGAGATCTTCCGCGAACTGCACCATTACGGTGGCCATCGCCTTTGGGTGGGTTAGTAGCCATGCTTACTCTCCTGTTAACAATGTAATATCTGGTTATGTTAATCTGTTTTATCAGATGCCTTTAAAAAAGCCACGGTATTGTGGCTAGGTAAAAAGATATCACGCATAATCTGGTTAACGCAAGCTGTTTTATCAGATCATCGTATCGCTTTATAAATAAACTCCATTCCACCCGACTCTGCTACCTGCTTCGATCCCACGAGTAAGCCCAGAGAAAACAGCTTTTTGAGCTTGGCGCTTGCATTCTGAGCCGACACATCAAGCTTGGCGGCAACTTTTGACGTTGTGACAGTATCTTCACTCATTACAAAATCAAGAAGCTCTTTAGCGCCGACACTAATACTATTTCCTATTAGCTCGTACCCGTTACTTGTGAGAACTACCAAAGTCATGCCTTTCGCTTGGGCGGCATAGTTCCAGTTATCCATCAGGTCTCTAGATTCGAAGTCGAGCAGGAAAAAACCTTTTTCACCGCTCTTTGATTTTGCAAGAGAAATAACACTTTCTCGAGGAAATGAGGCGTCAGTACGGGTGACTCCTTTCAGGGAAATCCCGATGACATTGTCGTTTGGGTGCTCGTCCAACACTGACTGAAGCTTCTGATAGACTTCGCGACCTTCTGCGTTACCAAAAGCCGTTGAGTCTCCAATTAGCTCAAAAAGTTTGATTATAAAGGTATTTTTCATCTGATAAATTTAATCAGACAAAGCAGAATCAGTCAACAAAGAAGTCAAAGCATATGTGAGTACCGTCAATTCTTGAGAGATCGACCTTAGTTTCCACATTAGCGATCTGGCCGTTCTTGTAATCAATAGCAATAGAGAAATCCGATTGTCGTAGCGATAGGAGAGCGTCAAACTTACTTGCATGCTCTCGGCTGCTTTTGTATCCAAGCCCTCTGCCGGCCCCAAAACGACTGATTTCACCTTTAGTTAGAACCTCGGTCACTAAAGTTTGGTGGAAGCCGTTGTTGCCAGCAAGCCTGTATAGATCTGGATGATGGGATTGAAGCGCTGGCATTAATGTTTTCACGATACCAAGCCCGCTATCGGATACAACCGTTTGAATATGCTTTCGTTTGCCTCCATATATTTGTAAAGCAGCAAATCCCTTTAATGGCGTTTGACTATGCTCACTTATATTTCCAACAAACTCGCTAAACACAGTAAAAACTGCAGCTTCAAATCGTCGATCAGATAGCTCAACAAACTGATTTGTCAGCTGATTCACTATTGTTTTATTATTTAACTCAGGGTTAATAGCAGCAAATTCGACAACCGTATCGCTATTTCCTTTATATATTTCGGCCTTCGACACCGCTGGCCGTTTAGGCAAAACCACCACGCGAACATCTAATTGATCAATAAAACCAATACGATCAAAATAAGTAAATGTCGACATACAGTCGCTAAAGTCTATCGTCACCAATTTGCCTATATGGCACAATTGATTGCTTAGCGCTAAAAATCTCGCTGCAGCATCTAGTAGAATTTTACAATCTTGCGGTAAGACGAATAAAACTTCATCACAGCTTGAATCTAGAGGGGAACCCGAAAGTAACAAAGAAGACTCAAACCCATCAGAGTTAACCCACTGATTGCCGTTAAATTCAATCCGCATTACAGATGAATCAATTAATTTCCAACGAAAATCGTCACTTTTTTGAAAAACATCTAAGTTCTTATGTAAAAACGAATTCACCGTTTTTCGGTCAGATTTAATTTCTCTTGCAATCTCTTTGGCTTTTAAAGATGCGTTCCCCCTTAACACAGCCATAATTTTATGTTTCATAAATCCTCTATAGAAACGCTTCAAAAAATAAGTTAATTATAGGCTTTCAAATACGACAAATAACTGGATACTATTCCTAATAGGTGTCCACGCTTTGCATACTCGAGGTTTCATGGGCATATCGTGTACTTTGGAAATGAATGAGTCGCGCGGCCAGCGCACCCAGCATCAGAGTCATAGGGTTGAGGTTGTCAATCATCACCGTAAGCTCCTACGTTAACACCAATGAATGCATTCTAGTGATCTCATAAGTAAAAATGTACATACATAACCTATTGCTAAACAAGAATTAATGATTTTTCCTTTCTAGTAAGAAAATGCCCTTAAAAATGTACAAATAAGCTAATTCGAATTCGCGATTTAGTATTGTACGTTTTCACGACCTAGCCTAATAAAAGCATAATCATAGTAAAGGCTTATTAAAGCGCTTATCAACCCAGACCAGTGTTGTTTACTCAATATCATAACATTAGGCCTTATTCCAACTCAGCCATAAAAACAACTTTCCTAAAACAAGACTACCTCCCTATAAGCGACTGAAGCACTGCCTCAGCTTTTGCACACGACACCCAAAGCTCAGGAGAAATACGCAGCAAAATCTGCAGATGAGCGTATATCATTTTGATTTCATCAATTGTCAGGTCTTCGTGTACAAGCTCGAACATCCAATCACCAATAAAACTAGCCCACTCCTCAGTACCTTGATAACTTGCAGCAACAAGCAAGCAAAATCTCATAGAGTCATATGGAGGTATAAAGCGCTCACCTTGTCTTCGATAAGCCCTAGTCAAAATACGTAACTCGCCTGCTAGCTCAGCATTCCTATTTACAGCCGCCACATACGCCAACCCATCCATCATAGAGAGAAGCACTTGATCATTCTCAATATTTTTAAGTTGATACTTTTCAGCCCGCAAGACCTTTGACGCTTTATCGATACTCTTATTTTCAAGCCTAAATATTTTGGCCGAATTAACAAGGGCAAAAAATGAAGCTGGGCTAACTACTTCATCATCTAATTGGTGTTCTATTGCCAAAGACATCTCATCAGGAGGGGAGTTAGGGTGCTCTCCACCACCTTCCAGTGGGCTAGGGTAGTAAGGGAGCACGTGGTCACATCCACCTAAAATACTGTCAACGCTCTCGTCAAATATAACCAAATCGATACTTGTTTCTTTAATGGAGTCCCTGAAACGATGCCCCACGATAAGTATTCGGCCAAAAAAATCTTGCTTTACTTGATGCGGGTCTACCATATCCGGTGCCCATCTAGGCTCACGACGCATATCAGTTAACGTTTGCCAGTAGAATTGCGTAGAACGATTATCTACAGCCCACCCATAAAACATGTTTTCAACGCCGTATTTTTTAAGTTGCCGATACATTAATCCCGCATGCGCCAAAGAAGCTAGCCGCCGATAAAATGGAGCAACGTCTCTCATAACGCCAAGTCGGGATAGCTCCCCATCTACCAATACAAAGAGGGCAGATAAATTTCTTACATTACTAGTTTCATCATCAACATTGTCATCGCGCACCCTTGAGATTAGGCGAACTAATATTTCCTCCAGCTCTGGATAATTAGGGATGATGCGAAGTCCTACGTCAATTGCACCAATCTGAGAAAGACTATCCCCCGAACCCACTAAATAATCATAAGCACGAAGAAGATCAGTTTTATCAAGACGTTCAACTTCTATCAAATTGGAGAACGATGAATGAGACGTAAGCAATAGACTTAGCAAAAAACCTTCATAGGGATTCCAATCCGATAACTCTGTTATCAAATTTTTCAATGTAGATTGAGCATAATCTCCAGGAAGCATACTGCCGTCATATTCGCCGACCAACCTATCATAATATCTCCGAGATGAAGGCACTAAATCACTAATTTTCCCTTCCTTCTTACGAGCTTCGATCTCTAGACACATAAGCTTTGAAAAGCTTAATGGAGTATCTAAAAAATCACGATCGAACGCATCAATCTCGTCATCGTTTAAAGGGCGTTCAGAAAGAATCATATACCAATGATCAAAAGACGGTTTCGGCAAATTAACTTCTTTTGTCTTTTCGTTTAAACGACGAAGTCTAATTTCAGAATCAGGAGAAAAAACTGAAAAATCAGGAAGAAGAAAAATTCTAGATTGATCGAACACTTCAATTTGAACTAAACCATCATCACTCACTTTACTTTTTAGACCCCAAACATTTCCGTCATAATCTGTAATATCATCTGGCGCTTCACTGTTTAATATTTTTCGAATTTCCTTAAATAAATCCGAGCGAGACAACGAAACCCCTGCTTCATTGAATGAAATAGTTACACTCGCTTCAAGCGCTAACGAATCTCTAAATTCTTTCCTCTCTAGCAAACTGCTTCGAATTGAGTAGTGAGTATTGGCATTCAATAGCTTCCCAGCCAAGAGAGAGGCTGGATAGTCTATTTCCTTTTCCCGAGCCGCATCTTTGACAACGGAATCTATGACATATTTTATCTCACCCTCGGCGTGATCAACCAACCATCTATAAAGATCAGGCTCATTACTTCTAATAGGCTCTATTAAAACCTCTTCAAGCCAACCCCAGTATTCTTTCTTTTTTTCACCTGATAGCTCTTCTGGAGAATGCAACAAAAGGCTTACTTGAGGTCCTCTAATAAACTTAATCGACTTCATATCTTGAAATTGAATACAATGCGCCCAACCTCTTACATCGAGGATATCCAAAACCCAGTTAGAGCGAGCGATCACATCAGCAACATTTTCATTTTCTACCCAAAGACGCTTAATAACTCGTGCCAAAATTTTGAATATATTTTCAAGCCATAAGGCTTCTTTAGGCAACTGCAACCAGTCACTCATTCTTACACGAAGAATATTATCTGCAATCGCTTTCAGCTCAGCCGTTTCGTTAATACCTTCCGGCCCCATAGTCGCCGAAACAACAAGTTCAAAAAACTCTTCCTCATCAACAGGAACAAAACAATATCCTCCTCGACGAAGCTTAGTCTTTAAATCTAGTAGACTGTTATTTGTAATAATGTTTGAGTGCGCCATCTCTGAAAGAACATCCAAAGAAGTAACAGTTTGTGCTTGCGCTCCACTTTCACCAATATCTTTATGCTGATTAAGAAATCGGTCATCTGTAATAATAAAATCACAGATCCCAGACAGCGCAATGGCACCAATTGTAGGGTCTTCCCGAAGCTCATCTGACATTTCGCGATCAGTCGCAAGTTTTCTAGCAACTTTTATCTTACCAGACACAATACTCGAACTGACAAAGTCCCGTATTTTTTCAATAACATCTAAGACCTGCCCAGAAATTCCCTCATACGAAATTAGTGCATTCGCCTCGGAAATTTCTCTTGATGAAATAATTACCCGAAACCCCGCATCTTTTATTTTCCCTAGAAGACCGACATGAAGGAAATAGTTAATCGCTACATCCTCTAATATAAGGGTAGCTCCATCATCAATTACTGGCTGGTTAGGCCAAGGAGTTTCTTGAAGCTGTAAATAAGCTTTTGCCTTCTTCTCTTCTTTACTCGTTATCACACCTTTATCACGTAACTTATCGACAACAGACTGACAACCACTCAAATAGGAATTGTATTCATTTAACTCGGCCTTTTCTTTCATAAACGAAGAAACAACGTAGACCGGTGCAGGACGAACAACCAAACACTGGACTCCCAGATCTTCGTTAAGACGCTGAGCTTCCACAAGCATTGAGGCCAAATCATCACCGATACGAATTGACAATTCGCTATCGACCAGCACATTAGGATTGAGTTTTTCAACAATCCCCCTCGCAAGAAAATCGCGAATTTTATGAGCGTCATTAATTCGGCTAGGCTGGTGAAACGCAGCCCTTGCCTTTTCTTCAAATAACCAAAAAAGTAGTGTATGCGGCACATAGACAGTATCAAAACTATTTAGAGTTTCCTCTAGAACATCTAAAAAACTCAATGTAATAAGTGCCGTTGCATCAACTCCTACTTTCGAGTTGGATATTTCCATGTTTACTAAAGGTCGATTACCACAAAAGGCAGGGATCAAGGACTTTCGTACAGGATTAGTCTCTGATAGATTTGCAAGAGCGGGAAAAACACTTAATTCTATTGTTGATCTTCTAAGCGATTGTGCTGCGATAAAGATGGGCATCTCTCCACACCCCAACCGCCTCCATGTTTCCACTTCTCTTTTTTCCCAATCAGGTTTTTGGTCTAGGATATTTTCCAGTGACATCGTTTGTATCGGGCCATCAGTTCCTGAAAGTTTAGCTGCAATCTGTAACCACTCAGCTATCTCTTGATCGTCCTCCCACCCAGCCCTTACAGCGATATAATAAGAAGCGGCCATAATCTCGGAATCATCTTTTGCCTTTCTTGCAGCAGAGTACAATACTTCCTTCGCTTGAGGCGAACCTATGTGTATCGCTAATTTTGCAGTCTGTAGTAATTCATGGGCAGTTCTCTCATCCCTTTCCCTAAATTCGTTTCCGACAATTTCGGAAAGCATGTTCCAATCTCCAAGCGCTATTCCGGTATTTACTTCGAGAGCCCTGTAGTTTTCTGTTCTGAATTCTATAGCTATATTTGAAAGGCACTCCTTGGATAATAAAATTTCGCCTTCATAGAATAGCGCCCAACAATGACATAATTGCAAATGACTAGACTGCCGTAAATATTCGTCGTTATTTCGTATGAACTCAACAACCTCACGATACCGATTCGAATTAGTCAAAGAACGTATATACCGCTCTACATCTCTAATATTGCGTGTCCTTTCGAATAAGTTTTGACTATATACGACAAGCTCTTCCCATCTATTTTGAGCCTCCAACTCTTCGACCAATGCAAAAAGGTCACCTAGTGAATCACTTACTTCAAAATATTTTTTCCTTATTTCAACACTATCATGCCCAGTTGTTTCAGATATAATTCTAGTGAGCTTTGCCAGTTCTTCACCTGAAAATAAATCCTCACCTTTAAAGGCTTCAAGCTTCTCACTTGCTTCGTCCGTAGCTTCCGCTTTCGCTAACATTTCAATTTGAATAAACCGCAATGAATTGGGTGCTATAAATTCCTGAAGCTCATCGAAATGTTGTTCAATATACTGTGCCATATTACCGGGAGTACGCTCTTTAAAAGCTAAAGAAAAGCGTACTAATGCAGTTTCATAGGTAGCTCCGCCATTCAGGGCAACTTGGCGCTCCACCTCTTGCCGCACCGCATCCAAGTCCAACTGAACCCCGAATTGCAAACCAAAATTAACTAGGCGAAGTGAAGATTTTATATCATGAAGCCTCGCAACCAACTTTTCTCGCCCGACATTAAAGGTATCCACATTGCTAAGCTCAAGCCAAAGAGCATAATCTCTATCAATAGCAGCTGCTATCGGGCTGTCTAGCTTAGTCGCCATATCTGCTGCCAGCGAAAAAAGGGATTGGGCATTTTTTCGATGCTCCATCGAGGTAGAATCAGAGGCTAATGGAAAACTAGCCACTTCAAAAGGTAACTGAGAGCACACAGTCGGACGCAATTCATTTGGTACAGCCTGAATCAGATGAATAATAGCGGATACATGATAAAGAACTGGAGCTTCTTCAAAATCGTCATCATTTAAACTTCTTACAGCTTGTAACAAATCAATCCATTGTTTTCCCTCTATGAGTTGCATTAGATAAAAAAACTTACCATCAACATCCAGATTTTCAGTCTGATATCCCACTGTAGCCAACCAAGCTATGGAGTTTTCAGAACCTTCATGATGAGTCATAATCATGAAGGCTGCTGACCGCGATTGTGGCGAATCGATGCTAGATAGCAATTGGAGAGCTTGTTGTTTTTCTTCCTGTTGCGAATGCATAAAGGCTTTCGCTATTTTAACCTCATCGCGCTCTTGAATATTCTCGGCAAGGTCTAGGTACTCTTGCGCCATTTTTGCATTCTCATCACTACGTGAAAGTAAACGAGCGCACCAAGCAAGTGCTTCACATTTTATAGATTCCGAGCAGGAAGAATAATCTCCACTAGAAACCTTACCGGCCAATTTTTTTGCTTCTTGTATCTGATTATGTTCAACAAAAAATCTAGATTTTCGAAGTATACGCAACTCCTCGCCTACTTTCTCATCAACCAGTTCTTTAGGAATACCTTCCAAATATATAATGTCTCGCTGCGCTTGAAGATTTACAGATCCATCTCCCGACTTTATTGACTGGCCATTATTAAGCATACTATTTCCTTTCATCGCCTATATGAATATCGCGACCTGCTTGTATATTTTTCGAGTTTTTCCCGGATTTTATAGTTTGATTCGATCCAGGCTTTGTTTTGAAAAAGACACGAAGTATCACGCCAACAATTACAATGCCAACTCCAGAAAACAACCATTCTTTATTATTTAATATCAACTCAAATGCTTGGTCAATCATACAGCTCTCTCAACTAGTAAATTAACGAAATCTAGAATCTGCCTTATGGTTTTACTGAACAGTTCCCGCCCGACTATGTCAACTAAAAAACATCAAAACTTAACTCTTCTATATTTTCAATAGATGATAAGTAACTTTTCAATAATCCAGACGCAGAAGATGGGCCAGAAGAACCAAAAACATTACTATCGCCAAAAACAACAAACGCATTTTTTGCCCTCGACACTGCGACATTCAGCATGTTATTTCCTCGATCATAAAACTTTCTACCAGCAGAATCATTTGACGCGTAAACGCTGGAGAACAAAATAGTTTCGCATTCTGCGCCTTGAAAAGTATGAACTGTACCTACCTTGATTCCAGCCAGACCGAAGTTGCTCAATTCACGTCGTATCAATTTTGCCTGCATAGAAAAAGGTGTGATAATAGCCACTGATTTTTCTAGGGATTGGTTAATTTCAACTTTCCCTCTGTTATTTATTATCCATTGGCAAATAAACTTGGCTTCAGCGCTATTTGATCTGCTAGCACCTACCTGTTGTGAAACACTCTCGTGCCCCACAAACCCCATAGTGGGAAGATATTGCTTGATATCTGATTCACCACGCATAGCCTCTAAATGCCCTTGATACACAAGTTTGTTACAGTAATGAATAATTGAGTCATAGCAACGCCGATGCTCTGTCAGATACAGTCCTTTTTCGAGATCATTGAACTGTTTATAAGCTATTTGCCTATGCGCAACCTTCATTAAATTTCCGGAGCTGGCTAATGCCTCACTATCCAGCCAAAAATCCTCATAGGGCATTGTATTTGTCACCAACTCACTAAGCTCTAAGTTAGCTCTATCTACTCCTTTAGACAGACTCCATACCGGCTCAATTTGATAAATATCACCAACCAAAACCGCTTTTTTTGCTATTAAAAAACTTGCTGCAGCAATATGTGGCAGCGCTTGGCCAGCCTCATCAACGATTAAAAGGTCGGCCCCATCAACTAATGGCGTACTTTTCCAACCATCGCCGTCTCGCTCTGACACCTCAAAGAAATTGGGCAGCATATTAAATGTCGAAACAAAACATGGCGCTAGCTTAGCGTATCGTCTATACGTTTTAATTCGTTCTGCTGGTGTGCGGGGAGGATCGAATGACTTTTCCATTTCTTTTAACCAGCGAGCTTCCCAGTAGTGAGTCGCTAATTTAAAGGCACGAAATCGTAATTTAACGTCGATCGAATTCACCACAGCGGGAAATTCAATCGCGTCTTCAGGCTGAATATTAGCAGCCGCTAAGATCGCTAAAAATTGCTCTTTCTCTTCATTAAGCTTATTTTGAAATGCCTTAGATTCTTCAAGGGTTGTTATGCACTGAGAAAGCGAAGTTCTAATGGCTACAGCTTGGCTTTCAACAGCCGAACGAATTAATAAGTCTGTAGTAACATGATCTAATGTATTAACGTTTAAAGGTAACTTTAACCTTCTTGCAAGCAACTCATTGCCCAGCCACCAACGCTTTTTTACCCAAGGAAGGAATCCAAACAGAGACTCAATAAAGGATCGCTTTTGCCATAGATCCAAGAACTGATTAAAAATCGTATCATTTAATTCTAGCTGCTTAAGTAACGCCGCCTTTTTTATCAGCTGAGAATCTATCTGCTCTGCAAGCACCAACTCAGAACCGTATTTTTTATTACATTCGTCCAGTAAACTTTGCAACGTCGTAAATGTTTTTTGTATTCTCGCCTGTAAATCCACACAAGAATGCAACTCGATATGAAGAACGCGCATTGCAATGGAAATACTCTTTGCGGGCTCAGCTATAGACCAAGCGTTAAAATACTCCAAAAAATAGGTACTCATATCAGCAACCGGAATTTCTGATTCCATCGCCTCCATCACACCGGCGCCTTTTTTCGTCAAGAAAGCGTAGGGATTTTTTTCATTAGCATTGTTATCGCCACACGCATATAAACCATAAGAATTTATATGCGGCAGCCACCGGCCTTTTATCGTTTCTTCTATATTCGTTTCTTCAATTTTACAAAAACTATCCAACACATTGGTTACGGCTTGGTTACTACTGGATGCAGCTACAATAACCGGCGGCTCTTCTTCATTTAAAGCAGCAGCCACCCAAGCATTCGCAACTACCGAGCGTAATAACGTGGTTTTGCCCGTACCAGGAGGCCCATTAACCGCTATTAAATCGCCTTTTTTCATTCGGCTTATATAGTGGAGGGCATTTCGTTGCTTATTTGCTAAAGGAAACTCAGCAGTCATCTGGCCAATATGATTTAAACAATCTTGATGGCTATGTGTTAGATCTAGATATGAAACGAGCTCTGCATCCAAAGAGGAAAACATTTTTTTGAAGAGGCTGTTTAGTTTTGTGCCACGCACAATGGCGTCATAAATTTTAAGTATATGAAACCCCGCTATAATAGGCGGTTCCAAAAGCGCCAACCCGATACCTCGCTTCATTTGGTAATCCTCAAGAAGCTTGTGGTCAAAAATAGAAGGCGGTTTTTCGTTAGCATCTACTTCAAGTGAATCACGCATTAAACACGCAAGCATCCGATCACTGTAGTCTTGAAGCTCAGGCCAGCTTACTACGTTAAATGGGTTTTGCGTAATGAACGCGTCCATAGTTTCGACATGAGCAAAAGGCACCTGGTCAGAATCATTCGGAGCCATCCACTCTCGGGGCACAAAAGGGGGAAGAGCACCGGGCTTTAACTCGCCAGTCCTATCTAAAACCACCTGAACAATTAGTGGCGTAATTATCGTGCTTTGCTGGCCAATGGTCTGCCCAGAATATACTTCGAGTAAATCGATACGTGGAATCAGTACAATATTAGTCTGCTGTACTTTGGGGCTGAGATTTAATATAGAAAAAATCGTTTGCGTAATTTGTTCACTTAAGCGACCTAGCTCCCATACAGACGAATCTACAGCAAAGGGCGAATCTTTTTTAACTTTGCTGTATTGCGCTGACTTTACAGCCTGCTGCAGAGCCTTAGTATTTGGCGATAGTCGCTCGCCATCAATAACAGAACGCCTAAAATAATCAGTTAGCTTTTTATAATATTCTTCAGTATTCATTGCAACATCCTATATCGCCTACGCTAGTTTTATTTCAGTGCGCCAGGCGCGATTTGTAAATTATTTACGCCATACAGGGCCTGGGCATTTCTTAACCACAGGCGATACTCTGGGCCAACCAAGGTATGTTCTGGAGAACAGTCGACATTCCAAAGCCTTAACAAATACCCTGCGGTAGCTGCACGTATTTCGACTTTTAATAGGCCATCACTCATACCGTAATCCAATAAAACAGCTTCTTGGTGTTTAATGCTTGGGTGAGGGACTAGTTCCAGTTCGACGAAGCGATTCCATTGGCGATCTTGAGATTCGCTTTCTTTTTCTTGCACGCTCTTGCTTGAAGCTGAATCACCCTCAATCAACTCAATCTGTTTAATACGTGTAATAACAAAATCTCGGAAGCCGTTTGGCTCCCCTGATGAGCCTTGTTTGCGATCAAAGGCTCTAACATGCCAGCGCAAGCCATTATCAACTAAGGTATGGGGCACTATTTCCCTTATCGATTCACCACTTGAGAGCGACACATAAGAAATCCGTAAGGCGAGGCCTTTATGTATGGCTTCGGTGACTTTGGCGACAACTGCTAGGTTAGGATTATTTAGATGATAAGGTGCTTCGCAGGCTAAATTAGGTTTAACCGAGCCTGTGAATCCATCGCCAAAGCCCTGACTGATTGTTGCCAAAGTTCTTACTACATCGTATTCAAAGAGAGGACTAAAGCCTTTGCCTCTCAAGTGGATGCGGCGCTGTTGGTCGTATTCAATATTTGATGGGGCTAACTCACGATAGAGCGTGAAGTCCTTTGTGGCTTGCGCGGCGACTACGCCAAAGCGATCTACAAGATCGGCCCGATTTGCTTCCCCTTTGAATAATAAGGTGAAGTCGATATGCGCTACACGATCCCTTTGCGCCTGTGTAAGCTCAGCTAACTTATTCGCAATTTTCATCTAAGTGGAACCATAAACAACATAATAGGATGTAACCTGATAGTATTTATTAGGTTGCATCCTGCCACAATTACTACCGAGGATAAAGCTTAAGCCTATAAAAATAAGGCCTAGCCGGAAGCTGATCAGCTGCCATATTATTTACAAATTCTATATCTTTTCTATGAAGTAGATGTATTCGACCGCCCTTGCTTACTAATGCTGAGTCGCACCCGAGAGGTGAGACACCCGCAGTTTTGTTGCCTTTTTTATAAACGTTTCTGACGCGGTGCGCCTCATCGATTACTGCTAGATCCCACTGCAGGATTATTTGAATATCATCCGCCTTGGCTTTTGCAAATTGATAGGAACATATGACGACGCCTTTCGGCACATTTTTGGGCGATAACAAGCCCTGCCTCAATGGTTTACCTAGGCCAACCTCATCAGCCAATATCACGCCACTTGATAGCGGGTTACGAAAAGCCAATAGAGCCGCACCCACCTGATGTGGATTGAGTCAATCTGGGCATTCATAATGGCGCCTGTCAGTTCGGCGACAATTAGGATGACCGGACAGGATAGTTGACGCCAGACACAAACTCTTGATTCCAATTTTCCACTCCCCCTGATACCATACGTCAATGACGTATGGCAGGAATAAAACTGAATGAACAATCTGATTTTAAGGGCTCGGACTGAGACAGGATTGTCCCAGACCGAATTTGCTCAAGCACTACAGATATCCCCTAGAACCCTCCAAGAATGGGAGCAAGGCCGACGCTCGCCTTCAGGTT
>ENA-OREC01000560-OREC01000560.1-marine-metagenome-genome-assembly--contig:-NODE-560-length-15207-cov-13.181824_pt1 | contig 15207 bp, 6 predicted proteins | sample MGYA00248626_ERZ508543 | MGnify/ENA primary metagenome ERZ508543 (study PRJEB26211, sample SAMN05518279) | marine metagenome | isolation source: Puget Sound, Washington, USA | host: Bankia setacea... | reverse complement strand
TTACATTGTTAAGTATAAGCATTGTCGTTTACAGTTGTACACATGTTTGTAGCATTAGTCATGGAGTATATACACACACTATCTTTGAATTAGATTGGAATGTATTCACCTGATTGACAAATTTATCAATGTTAAGGTTTTGTTTGAGACTGTCACACTTTATCTGACAATGCTATGTGTTCTAACATTTGTTTTGTTCACATTTCTATGTATTTGATCACCATGTACAAATAGTTTTTTATAGCAATGCAAAACCATTAAATGCATGTCAAAACAGTTTTGTAAGTTGTAGAGGATTGTTTAAATAAGTGTGTCTGCGTACTTTTCATTCACTACACTGTATGGTTTTCATTTTGCTTACAGCTGTACGATTGTGTTTCTTATGAAAGCTATTAGATACGGTGTTTAAGTGTGTATCAAGAGTTGACTGTGTGATTGATAAAACATATTCACAAGTCTTTTTTTTGAAGTGATATATTCATGACTGGTAGTACTCATTGACTTACCTATGTGCAGGTGTTAGTATGTTAGCTTTCTCATCTGACATATCTACTTTCACAAACTGAGCTTTCACTTGATACTGATATACGTATAATAATGAAACAAGGTGTAGTTTAGGTTTACAAATTGTAAGAAATGAGTAAAAGTTAAGATTACATTTTTCAGTTTCTTCACTATTAAAAGGCCGAAGGGCACAGCAAGAACCCGCGAGGTCTTAAAGGTGAAAAGACTGATAAAATATACTTTTAAGCATCTTTCTTCATAAAATAGAAATATATCTTTTCAAAAAATATGGCTTACTGATTCGGTGAAAATAGGTTGGACACTAACTAGATATTCTGTCCAATCAGTGTGCAGGGTGACTAGCTTATACCAATAGCACTGAAAAACCATTCATTTTTATTGCAATCTTTTTGAGTAAACTACATGTATGCCACTTCTTGTCTAAATATAACAACATACTGTATACATGGGGCGCTCTGTTTAGAATGGTTTATAGTTGTCAGAGAATTTGGTATGGACATTGTGTTCACTTTAGGTATATAAATAATGCTATGGTTTTGATAATAATGGAAAGTAACACACACTTTTGTACAGCACATTACATTGTACTAGAGTAGAATCTGCATTGTAGATTAAACTTGTGTGCATGTGTATGTATACTATTGTGTGAATTGTGCGAAATCTTAATAAAATTCGTTTTGGTTAATATATTTAAATGTTAAATGTGTGTCATAACTATTTGGATTGTTTTTGTGTGGTTCTTTTTCAGCATGAATAGTATGGTGAATTCATTGCACAATCTTACATTAACTGTACACATTGTTCATAGACTTTGAGATTTGAATGTTTTGTTTAATTTTGATAGACCTTAGCATCAGAAGTATATGTTACATATTAATATCTGATTTTTTTTATGTGTGAGATATTTCTAACTTTAATTATTTGTTATTTTGTTTGTACTTTATAGTTTAGCTTTCATGTTGTTAAAAACACAAATAAGCATCCTGCTATATACTAGGTAAGGTCTGAAAGCAATGCCATAACTAAGTGGGGCTTAGTGGATTGTATTGGTAAAAGAACACACTTTGTTGCCTTTGTAAACTTAACGAGTCTGTACTCATGGCTTAAATTATTTTCTCTATTTGCGAACATTTGTATTGAAAAGCTATTTATATAGTGTTACATTCTTACATACATTGTAGAGTAATGAATTAAAACAGTGGTGTAAAACAGTCTAAAGTTAATGTCCGTGTCAAATTTATTGCTGTATGAAACTGTTCTTGTAGCAAATTGGAGCTATAAATCTTGTTACGTTTACAGACACCTGTCTAATTAGGGAAATGAGTTATTGTCACAGACACCACCTAATTGTTCAATTTTACACAGCATGCAGATAACTGATTTATTGAAATACTTACATAGAAGAATGTTATGTGAACAAGAAATCCACTTTGCACGATGAGTGTTATGTTTTATTGAATGTCTCTTTTTTTCTGCTTGAATGTGAACTCATTGCTAAAATTAGTTTTGTATTTAAAATGTACATAGACGTCATTCTTGTATTTCTCTTTTTCTGTGTATAGAAGATGCTTTGAAGACTTTATGCATCTTTTAAATGAATGAAAAATAACACATTGATCTTTTGTTTGTTGTATTTTCCTCTATACAGTCATTAAACCATAGGTCAAGCTGTGTCAATAGTATGATGACCCTTGCTAAAATATATTATTTTGTGTAATATATTCACAACATTTCTTTCTTTATTTTTGTATAGATTTCGGTCAATGTGGATATTTAAATATTGACCGACATCGGATCGTAAGTTCAAGTAGTACATACCAATGTCCCCTTTTTAGAATTGTTTGAAGTCTAGCACTGAGCATGTGTATTTTCGAAACTGCATAACTGCCTTCCAGAGTGCAATAAAACGAGCAGTATGTACAGCCGTGTTGTCTGGAGGATTATTTGGTTGGACTTCTTCCTAAAAGTTAACTCGACACAGCTTCCTGTTTGCGTTCATGCCTGTCTACACTGTCACCCCTTCCACATCATTGGAGGACGTAATGTTCTTCCATTCTTGGATCGTAATGCTTATCGTATGTGTTTTAGCTACCGTCACTGCGCATTAACACAGAACTTAAATGGGATGTAAACGTTCGAGCACTACGTTTTCGACCGCAGCTATTTAACTATATAAGTTTAAGCTCAATAAAATACAGACCGACTGATTTGAACGCTGGAGGAAAGTTGGTTGTGGCCTAACTCAATGACAGGTATCTGTAAAACGAAAGTCATGATTTGCCCCCGAAAAACTGCACATATATACACTGCAACGTACACTCATCATTTCTTGTACACGATTTGCAGACGGGGCTACAATAGTGCAGACAAGGTCAACAATGTGCCAATCAAACACGTATGAGAGAAATGTTGATTGATTGTGACGACATCGCTGCAAACGAAAAGCTAACTCAGTTGTCTGTCAAAATTGTTCTGCTCCTGCCTATATGATTATAATAAACGTCTACTTCAAAGTGTGACGTAACAACCGCGAACGCCGATGCGCCGGGTCGTCTGCAAACATGACAAACAAAAGTGCACGCGACTTTTTTGACACTGATCCTGTAATGTTTTTATAGAATACCTAACCCTACGTGTTAACGCTAATATGGCAGTTTGAATAATTCTGTAACCACATATATTCACTTAAATTAACACGTGTAGATTGTCACATGATTGGCGTGCTTATTACCTGCTTATAACGCGTTAACTAACATGAAACTGATGCCAATATATGGCACTATTTGTATGTTTCAAAACTTCCTCGATAATTAAAGCATTGCATAACTACTAGTTTCCTACATACATATCTATATACATGTAACTATATAACTTGTATTTAATCAGGACCCTGCTCATGTTTGCTTTCATAGAGATCTATGGATTGCGTATTACTCACTTATAGGGGAAATAAAGAGAATTTATATTATACAAACACATAAATACACACATATATAACTAACGTGACAAGGCTATCTATAGTAATTGTCAACAAGTGGTTTTTGGTGTGATTAGAAATACACGAAATACATTTGTAAACCATTATAGTATTAGCAAGTTTAACTCATCATTGGTATTAAATCTGAAATATAATGTCAATGTAATATAGTCTGACAATGGTGAGTGAATTTAAAACAAAAATAACTATACAACAATACTGAGAATGAGTTTTAGAACATGTAAAGCATACTTGTTGTTAATAGTATATCGTTAGTAAGTTTACATTACATTTCCTCCATACTATAAGTTTACATTACTATTCGATTAAGAGATCTGTGTAGATATCCTGGTTTGATAACGGTTTCCATTACCTACTTATGAATGTTTTGTTGAATATTGATGAGTGTAGTTTGCTTATCAATGAGATCAAGTTTATGGTATCTTCCAAAGGTGAATTATATACATCAACCAGTAACTACGGGGTGTTTAGTAGTTCATATTACTGCCTTGTAATTGGATCACATTACATTTTGCTATTTTTTCTATCCTCGATAACAAGACGTCTCGTCTCAGGTGTGCCACATTACCTTCTAAGTATGGGTTGAAAGATGTTGTTTCTTGTCACAAATCAGGTCAAGAAATACAAAACTGTAAAAATTGAACTTTCCCTGTCACAAGTGTTGTCATTTTCTACTGATGCTTCTACGAGTGTGCGACAAAGTCAATGTAAACTCTGAAAAACCATGACCGTATAATGTGAAAATCATTTAACCTATTTATTATAAGTTTAACATGAATGAATTAGATAGATCATAGAGTTATAATTGAAGAGGAAATAAATTGTAAAAAGATTGAGGAAAATGAAACCAGTAGGGCAACTATAGGCACTCCATCAACCCATTGTAAAGAGAAAGTTATGTGTATTTAAACAGTCATACCTTAAGTGAGCAGACTATTTGTAAGGCACTCTTATTTCCCTCATCTAAACTATCGTAACTAAGCAGGTTTTAATGAAACTGACCAGGTGTGAGTGAAAAGTTTCTTTTTCTTCTTCTTCTTCTTCTTCTTCTTCTTCTTCTTCTTCTTCTTCTTCTTCTTATTCACCATCTTCTTCTTCTTCTTCTTCTTCTTCACCATCTTCTTCTTCACCATCTTCTTCTTCGTCCTACTCTTCCTCTTCTTCTTCTTCTTTAGCTTCAAACTGAGTAGGCGTGTTCAAACAACGCAATGTGCTTCTGCTGTACACGTAAATAATTCCTAGTTGTTAGTGGTATTTGAATCCAGCATACCTCTTCTTTACTCTTGTTGCTGTTTGTGTTGTCGCCTTTTGCGGTTATGGGTAAGTCCTTCCTGACATACTTCCATGTTTCTTATCATACTTATTGCATATTAATTAATTACAAATACGAGAGTCTGCCAGCGACATTATGTTTGATGTTTGTTCTATATTAGAATAATCCCTAATATAACTATTTAGCACTGGAAATAAAACAAGTGTATGGTATTTTAGAACAACACAAATACTCCGTTAATAGGCTGGAGTGGAATGTGTGTGTGTGTGTGTGTGTGCGTGGGTGTGTGTGTGCGCGCGTGCGTGTGTGTGTGTGTGTGTGTGAGAGAGAGAGAGAGAGAGAGAGAGAGAGAGAGAGAGAGAGAGAGAAGGAGAGAGAGTGAAAGGGCAGAGAGAATCAAACGTTCAATCCAAATGTGAGAGATGCTCAAGTTAAAGTGTCAATTTTAAACTAGTCTCACATCTGTGTGTTTCACAAACACTTATCCCCCAGGTGACAACTGAGGCCAATTTTATAAACATTGTGTCTATTTTAACACAGACAATGTAAACAATTGCTCCTTTTGATACAAATTTGAACGCTAATTTGAATATTTCATGACTTTCATATTGCACAAAAAAAAGAATTTTAATATTAATAGGAGAGTGTTTTTGTAAATGATGAGAAGACGCGTTATGACACTGAAACACTGACTTTTAATGAACTGATTTAAAACGTAACACCAAATAATGATCTGTTACATGCGCACGATTTGTAGTTTTACAGAATGTGAAAGAACTTAAAACCTGTGTTTTCCATAATTTATATACCACATTGAATACCAAAATCTGCATAAACCTCGATACTTATTTGTAAAACAGTGAGATTTAATCGTGAACGAACAGGAAGTTTTCTAGAACTAGTGCACTGGTGTTGTTGATAAATGTTGTGTTTTGTAGTTCACCTTATAGTAAAGTGTTTGTATGTATGTTGTATTTGTAACACTACATAAAAGGAAAATCGTTTCGTACATTGAACTATCAAGTTTGTGTTTTATCTTTAACCTAGATATATAAATATAATAATGCCCTTCACCATGTGTTTGATGTCAGATGAACTAACTGATTCCGGTAGTATTTAGCTTCACATATAAAGGTCAGCTTACAACACTTATCAACTATATACGATTGTACTTGTTTATACGGACACTGATTTATACCTTTCACTCTTCATTTTTCAAAATCACGTGTCAAATGTACGTGTTTATAGACCCATGTGACGATGTGTATCTTTTTATTTATGTTATATTCATTACCATGGTTAGTCATTCAATATGGCTGATAATGTAAAAACTTCCCAGTCCCGATGCGTTCTGTTGGTGTCACATATGTTTCAAAATAAACTTCATAACGTCACAGGAAAATAACCCTCGTTTACCAATGATGTATCAACACTTTCAAAATAAGAACATTTTAATCCAATCATTAACTTGCCTGGTCTAGTCACATGGGTAGGATTTGATTGACATTTGACGTTACATGCGTGTGCTCATCAATGCCAATCTATCAATATAACTCCAATATAACTAATACGAGTTGTTTTTATTTTTTTTATTTTATATTTTGGTGTACGCAAAACGACACAAACATACGACCACTAGTTGAAGCAAGCTCATAGGCCATTATTGAGCCATCACTACACGTATTGTTAAATATATCTAATAATAATACTAATACATTTCCAGCGATATCATTGGTCAATTAAGCCATGTATGTGGGACTTAAACATGGTCTAGGGTTGCCAATTATCTTTAGATGACGTTATATACACTGGCATTATCATTGTCCGTTGTAAATATATGTTGTGGTGTTTGTCATTGCACACACTGACACTTGAGCTTCAATACGTGATTCCCCTAGAGTCCATCAACGTAGGTAGAGAACATAATTGTTAACAGTGCATTTAGTGTTTGATTGGTGTTAAACAAGTGTGTGTGTGTGTATATACTAATTAGTTATGGGGAAACACCTATTGAAGCTCCAGTGCCAGTGATTGAACACTATGGTTTTTTTTCAAAATACGTTTCTAATGAGTTTCATATGTTATATACGTATCCAGCTGATGGCATCACCTATTGAAAACAAATGTCTCTTGAGGTTTAGATCATCACGTTTTTTCATACATGATGTGCATTTCTCCATCCCGAAGATACTTTTAACGATTGATTGCGAACAGTCTTTGGGTCAAAATGGTTTACCACCACCGCACATAATGTTTTGTATCAATAAGTGTCTTGTGTGTTCTGAAAGACTGAACATAATTGCTTTACAAACTATCACTGTTAACCTTGTCACTCCTTGTCGATAGAACGTCAGCCATTGAAAGACAAGGACAGGGCGATGAGAATAATCAAAGGACTTAGTGCAGTAAAACAAACGTTTGTCAAAAAACAACAGCTTCAAAGCATTACTAATCAATGAACGCACCTGTTTGGTCAGAGGATCCTTGTCTCTCACGTCAATGTATGTCAACACTTAAAACATCATAAGTGTACACATTCTGAGAGTAAGGTTAATAAACAAAATTACCACATAATAGGTCTAAACTTGTTGTTGTTACCATTTCAAAGCATGCGTCCTCAGATATCGTGATTTGAATAGATTAGTCGTATTTGGTAATCATCAAACGCTAATTTTAGTATTTAGTAATTAATAACTTACGAAACACACTTTCACTTTATGATATTTAATTTGTAAAACAATTGATAATGTGGTGGGTAATCCGTTGTTTTACGCATTTTAAGATTAAACTACGACGCATCAATTAGTTTTTAAACATAAATGACATTTATCCGTATACTGCAATCGTGAAATATCAAACATGAAAATAGAGAATTTCCTACGTTACTTATGTACAGTTTTAATGGTAAAAACTAACATTTCCTGAACATTTTTTTATTCTATTTGCATTTCTTGGTATTTCTTTCTGAAGATGTGTGTGTGTTTGTGTGTGTTTATTAGTTGATGAGAAATCTTATTATTATTTACCACCTTTTGCCCACGCAGAGGTTGGTGAAGTTGCTTGGTGGCTGTAATTCTTGGCGAAATCTTGAGTAATTACCTTAAACAGTTTCGAAAATGACGTAAACTCAAGTGTCATTTATGTGTGAATGCTGATGTATGAAAGATCTACAGAGAGTTATTACTGACTTCGTTGTTAAATAAATCATTTTTTTAAGAACGTCCTTCTCCGTCGAAGACATATCTATCTTCCAATAATGTCAAACCTCTGCTGGGGACCTATACATATAACAACATATTAAGGTGCATATAGGTGTGTATGTGCAGGTCTCAGTCTCTGTTGATCACTTCGGTAGAGCAGATCAGTTCCAATCAATCGTAACATAAGGTTCTATCAACTAATTATTTCAGTTAGTCCAACATGTAGCGCGTCATCATGGAAACGATGCTAGCTAAGCATTCCGCTAAATATTCAACGAGTCAGTGTAGAAAACCACATCATAAGCTGGGCATTCAGACTTCTTTCTCAATGTATACGTATACATACATTTGTAATTGATTGCTAATATATATCGTCGTCACGCTTATTGTTTAGATCGATCTTTGAGCTTTCTTGACAAACTCTTTTTCTTGAAGAATATGTTTTTGTAGTAGATAAAACCCATGTGTTTGGCACAGTAAGTTATATATCAAGATCCTAATAACCCAAACCCTGGTCAAAGGTCAATGTTACATACATGTACATACTTTACAAACATCTCTGATTTCAAATTATATCATCTGTGTATGTGTTTTGATGGTTCATTCGAAGATTGCTCGACTTGTTATGGCATTACAATACATGTGTGTATACTGCATGTGTTATTGAACAGTGTCCAGATAAGGATAGTATAACAAGTTAAACATTGAATTTTATATCATTTTTATTCGAATCATTTTTATAGTTTAAGACATATAAATTACAACAAAGCACCATAAAATAAAAGCGATTGTTACATAATGATAGCACATATATGGTGATATAACATAGAGCATTACACACGATGAGTTGTCCATTGGAGTTACACAATACACTATGGCATTCAACATAATGTACACTCAAATTGCGAATCTGCTCTTAACAAGAACTGCTTTGCCTTTCTCGAATGCCAAATATGTCTTAAAGTGTTTGTTTTGTTTTGTTTTGTATTTAATGGTCTTAAAGGAATTCGATGAACGCAGAACGCAATTAGCTTACACTAGGTGTAACCGCACAATAATACGAATAAGGTACCGTATAACAATAAACGCACCAGCATTTATGTTATTAAGTAACCAAGATGGATGCTGTTCCCTGTTGTTGCAACGTTGATGGATTAAATCCTAAATATTGCCTGCAATAACTGTACGGAGTGAGACAAGCACAGAACCATTTAGCGGCCAGCCGAAATACGTAATGGCAGAAAACGAACACAACTCGCTGTCAAAGCGCGCATTGACATAACATTATGAAATCTATTCTAGTAGTACATAAAGTACAATTTAAACTCACTACACTTACGGTGAGATATTTCACATCTTTTACCGACCCATTTGTCTCCATGCTAATCGGTCTATCATGTGTCTATATGCTGACTTGTGGGAAGCCATAGTTGTCTGTTTTTGCCATACTGCGGTACGGACTCAGCTGCCTATGTAACCCCATTTTGTAGTCTGACAAGAACCAGCGATAATTCATTCGTTGACATTGCTTCCAGCACTCATTAATAGGGATCAACCCTTAATTTGTTTCTCCTTTAACCTGATTTAACATAGTATACACATCAAACATAGAAATGGACAATCAGAACAACGGGTCTTTGTTTGGTAAAAAGTCATCATTCATTACTTACGTAGTGTAATCTAAATCTCGGTTGGTGCTGGCTGTCTCGCAGCCTTGTGATTTCCGTGTATAAAATATATATCTTCACGTTAAATGTACCTGTATAACACGTGTACAAACTTATCTCAAATTCTAATCTAGTGTTATACATGACTAATAATAATATGTTGTACAAATGTACATACACGCATTGAATACCAATGAACAATACTTTAGGTACTACACATACTCAGTTTGAGACCACAGAGTTCCTGCTCTGTTTAACATAAGCGACTAATGCCTGGTCTGGAGTTCGGTTTGCCATTTCGCGCACTTCTCACATCTCACTTTGTAGTTTACAACAGTTAATATGCAGTCCATTTAAATGGTTCTACTATTGACGCTAGAGCGCAATCTAGGAGTCCAGAGTCTATATCGGTGGTTTTGTATCCTTTGTAGAAGACTTTGGAAGTTTTCTGATTGTAGAAGAGGAGCCGCATCTGTCACAGTTTTTCTGATGTCTATATAAATATCAGGACTTAAGTTTAGATGTCTGGACATGCACTTCCGGTGAAATACGAAGTTGCGGCCAAGCATATTACCAAAGTCTTCCATGATGTGACGTGTGTATTGTCCATTCACGGTCAGATGATCCACATCATTATTACCTTCTGTCACATACATAGACCTAAATGTAGTAAAAGGAAAGTACATTGGATTTCGACGTAAAATTAGGTCTGATACGATCACTCTAGTTTCACTTAAACTGCTTACAAGAGATAGTTTTGCCGAGCCGCCATCTTTGTAATGGAGGTTCATGACTAAGTTGTCGATATCTATCCACGTATCGGTGATAGAGGCGTACGGACGGACAACAGTTGGATCTGTCTGGCCAATGATTACAGAGGAACCAAAAGGGATCCAGTCTAATCCCTCTGGTGGTACTGGCAACAAACGAGCATTACCATCTTGGTACAACACAAATACCTGAGCATAGCCAGAATTCCATGGAATCGGTCTGTAGATTCTAAAGTATGACACATTGTTGAATGTTTCGCCAGTTTTGGACAAGTGTACAGACATTGTATCAGGATTGAGCCACCAGAAATCACTGAACACCACCTCAATAATAATATCGTCCCCTTTATAGGCTGTCTTGGTCTGATCTGGTAGCATAGGACGTCTCTCGAGGAATAAGTGCACCAGTTTAACAGGTTTGCTAGAGTTAGAAGCAATGTCTACAAATACAAAGTTAAAATCGACATCCGTCCAGCTGAAGTCACGTGTGTTGAATTCCGTCTCTGGTGCGAGTGGGGATACGTATTTTATCACCTCCTCCGACATGCCCGACATTCGGCCCTTGAATCGGAACGAAATATGTACGTCGTCTGTAAGATCCCGAAACTTGATCTTTAATAGCGTGCCCATTTCACTGTCGACCATACCCTTCGACTTGCCTTCTAGTTTAAACGACACCAACATTAACAGTGACACTTTGGAGTGTGTATCCTGGCCATGACTCATATATAGTTTAGCTTTCGGTGTGTCAATAATGTCCCTAGACGCTGAGGTCAGGTGTAGATTGTTGAATGACCAGTAGAAAGGTGAGAGATGAGGACATCCTGTAGTATTTTCCATTCGCCAGTTAGAGAAAGCTCGATACTGTGGGAGCGCAGCGGTTATTTCGTACACTTTAACCCCGGGGTTAAAAATGGGCACGTTTATGTTGTCAACTTCCGGACAAGTGGTTTTGTAAGATTCCTGCACGAGGAGAGAAGGGACGGTGAGTTCTTTAGTGTCTCGTACTGTGAATGTCTGATCTGGGATGCAGGTGAGTTTACAGGTAAATATATCTTGTGTCATTCTGGCGTCGTCTATTTCGAGGTCAATGTGATCTATGGCAATACCATCAGCGGCGCCATCAAACTTCACCTGGAAAAAACAAGATAGAAAACGTTCAATTATACTTGCATATAAATCATAGCCGTACATTCAATATCAACAGTACGACAATCTTAGAGTGTGAAAACAGATCAGGCACTTCTTTGAACAAGCGTTTTAACCTGACCATCATAGAAAGGTTTCGTCTTTTCTTTCCTCTAACAAGAAGTTGTCCAAAAGGTATATAGAGCATAGTAAATACTTCAATATATTTTCGCTACATATTTAGTGTTTTGGATACACGTATATTTTAATAAATGGTGGTTGGCGATACAAATGGCATGTCCCGACCTTGTAGTCCATGATTAATTGCTCAAGTTTTTATTATGAAAACTGTTCTCTTTTTTTTTTGGCTGGAAGACGAGTTATACTTCTGTTTTAGCATACATATAAAACGTGATGCGACACACTAAGCTTTGATATGTGTAAAACAATAAGAACGGTGCGTACATAAAGGTGTCCTTTGTTGGTGTTGTAGCTCATTAGTATTGATTACAACTCGTCTTGTATATACAGTCCAGTAAAATCAATTAAAATGTTCCCCTTTATATGACAGAAAGTACGTTAAAGATCAAAAGTTGCGACGGTAGTTTTGTCCTTATATCAACTCCTTTGAATGTACAATTAGTCGGAGAGGAGGCATATAAACATGAAAAGCTGAATCATTGTACTGCAGGTTTGATGAATTAGTTTACACTCAAGTTTCCTCTGAAATAACAGCGACCTTGTAGAACTATTTAAGTTCAAGATAAACATAGAAAAACATAAACAAACACATGCCACTTCATAATGGCTATTTATAATTCACTGTTTACATTTGGTTCGCTGCGCAGACATGAGACGGTAAGGAAACATTAAAGAAAAGCTGTTATTCAAAATGGAGGATATATCCTGGTATACGTATATAGAAATGTAGCGTTTATATAAATGGAATTTGGAATCATGGTAGTAACCTACGTTATTTCCTTCCCATGAACGACAAACACACATAGGATAATATTAACAAACCAACTCTTGATATTGACAGTGATCGATATATTAAATTAATCCAGAGAGTTTGTCCTTACCGTGAGTTTGTGCCAACCAATCGGTAGAACAGGCGCTCGTGGAAATCGACCAGTTGAGAGGAACAAGTTCCAACTGTGATTCATGTTAGCAGGTGATCTGAACATGCCCATCACAATGTTGTCTATCTCCACAAGAACAACTTCGCTATCATTTCCATTAGAGAATCTAAGGTCTGTTACAGCCACGGGAGAGCTGGTCCTTAGGCAGAAGTTGATGGATAGTGTCTTGTGTGGCTCCAATATTACAGCATTACCGTCTGAAGAGTTTGTTAGGTCCCATACCGGATGGTTCTCTCTGTTACGTTGGTAGTCAGCTTGCACCTTGAACAGTTTAGCGTCAGTAAGTCCAAACAAAACAACCATTAAACTTAAAACCAGAAACACCAACTCCGCTTTCTTGTTATTCATATTTGTATATTTTGTGTCCACAATTTATACCTTAAACATTACTGTAATTTAAAATATAATTAGTTTTTTGTTTTTGTTTCAAGTCTTGTTTTATCTTATATTTCCGACTTCGTATTTTATATAAGTCCTACAACGTATTTTATATAAGTCCTACAACGTATTTTATATAAGTCCTACAACGTATTAAATGAAGTTCCTTTTCTACCACGGACTACTAATACTTGTCTTCAACGCGGCTAACCGTCAACTGCACATGGACGTCAAAAAACCCCTCTATTTAAATCTAAACACTCGTAATATTGTTAAACCTGAATAAGTTTCCAGTTAAACACATTTTGTAACACAAAGAGAGCGATCAATCACCCAAGCGTGCATCGCTAATTCGTTCTCAGACAGCGGGCACGTAGAATGGTGTACGTTAAACTTTACGTTAACGTGGTTCGTGACACTTACACGTCGTGAAAACTAGAAGAGAACGCGACATACAGTGGTTTTCACTGCTCTCTCAAATCTCAATTTTATGCAAATAATGATGTAAACTTACAAGCGTGAATTGAGTGAAATTAAATGTTATATATAGTTACTTGCAATACAAAAATGGATGATGAACAGACATTATGTAACAGTACACATCATGATATTGATAATTAATCAAATTTGAATTGAAAATTTAAATAAAAGATCAATTTTCAAATTCAACATATGTTTTAACAAATCATGATAGATTGAGATGAAAAGGGAAACGATAATTTTGAGATTTTCACAAATAAAGATAATACATGTAAATAACTCATGAACAACAAGTACGTTTGAAAGATCGTCACACTCTGTACCAGCAAGGTAAACAGAGGGAACATATAAAAGGCCATTAATCCGCATTAACATAGATCATTAAACAACCTATAGATATATATAACATTATAATACTATAGGCTCTAGTTAGCACCGATATTCTAATATGATCCGCTGTAGTATCTATATAGATCTATAGACAAAACACACTACCGTTGATCATGAGCCGCTGTAGTATCTATATAGATCTATAGACAAAACACACTACCGTTGATCATGAGCCGATGTACAACAGTATTTCAGATTGTATTTCTTAAATGCACATCATGTCTCAATACGGCTACTGCAAGGTCAGATAACTCCATTACAAAATACATTTACGAATCATTGTTCATGGCTGCATTCATTCTGACATTTAATTTAAAGGCTGCATTAAACTTTTTACGACAGCATTTTTGTATGAAATATTAACGACTGTTATCTCACATGCAGTCTTCAAAACCGCACGGTCAGTATTTCTAACCAAGTAATCGACTCGGAAATGAAAAAAAAACACCTGCTAAGACACACAAATTCTTTCAAATAAACGCACGTTTCCGTGACATAATAAAATATTAACCACTGTGATGAATTATACGTTCCTTGTAACTTTCTACCAAACACTGAAGTCGTATGTTCATTGTACAAAGGATCTAACATGAGGTGTAAGTTCATTTAGACTTTTATCAAACCATTTTTAAAATATTATATTTAGCGAGTCGTTGTCGAGCTGTTCTTGAAAGAGTTTGATAAAAAAGGTAATATGATAATTAGCGAAGAATATAGCAAATCAAACACCTAAACATCAATATTAGAAATATATGACGTCATTTTACTATACACTGTATGAAGTGGGCTGATATGTCATTTTTACGTGATATTACACGAGTCTAATATAATAAAGTTATTCGCTAATGGCTAAATAAAGCTGGAAACTAGCGACGTCATGTGTTAAAATTGCTTTTTAAAATATGCAAGTTCTTTCTTTTCTCGGAAGGCTTTACGGTTCGTGTCTCGTAAATTTATGACAATAAGTTTTGGTTAAGTATTGCGGTCAATTGGTGTCTGTGAGGAATTTCATATGGCGTACAATGTGGCAGTCTGACGACAGTTAACTGTGTCGCGTACTTGACTAATGAACTATATACTATTGATACATATTTAGGCGTATTGTCGACGTGCCTAGTAGATAGAAAGGAAAGGCACGGTAATACGAACACTCGAGTAACAACCGGGGGGTAAAGATGCACATAGAAAGAGGTATCTCATAATACTGGAAGGCGGGTCCTCTCAATAAGGGTCACATAGAAAGAGGTATCTCATAA
>ENA-OREC01000559-OREC01000559.1-marine-metagenome-genome-assembly--contig:-NODE-559-length-15215-cov-21.284450_pt1 | contig 15215 bp, 11 predicted proteins | sample MGYA00248626_ERZ508543 | MGnify/ENA primary metagenome ERZ508543 (study PRJEB26211, sample SAMN05518279) | marine metagenome | isolation source: Puget Sound, Washington, USA | host: Bankia setacea... | reverse complement strand
ACAGTGCTTTATCAGAGAATAGTTTAGAGTTATTACCTTTCCGAGACTTGGCATCGTAAGTGTAATATCCGCTTTAACGGAATCTTCACTTGGTGTCAGCTGTGATCTGAATCCAATCTGCTTGGTGTCATCACGGTCAGCATCCCACATAAATTTACCCTCTGTTGTTCCAGTCATCTGTGAAAGGGAAGCGAGAAGACTTCTCTGTGGAAGAATGACTTTAACATACTTTGTTGTTGAATCATAGGATGTATCGTAACCATAACTATCACCGTAGGCATTCACATTAACTTGGTTCATGGTACCGTCAATGGAGATGTCATCGTTATATCTCAAAGCCAATTTCTTTGGTGTTGGATCAAAACTGCCAGTGAACTTGTATTCATTTGTTCCATCGGATGAAGGAGAGAAGGTAAAAACGCCATCATACTTGTCAGTCATGTCTCCTTCCATTTTAATCATTGTAGCGATAGGAGTTCTCATTGTGTATGTAAGTGATTTCCTAGTTGAAAGGTCAACAGAAGCATCGAAATCGGCGATAACATTGAAGTTGTATTTGACAGCTACTTGGTTGGTGTACACGTTTCCTCTCACACCCATTTTTGTATTTACGTTAGCCTGTCTGATGGATTGGAATGGCGTTCGTAGTGTAACATCAGCACTGGATGCGTAACTGTTGTCGGTAAGTGTACCATCTAAAGTAATAGCCTTTCCTGGTGCCCATGTCATTTCTACTTTGCTGTTGTACTTTTTACGGAGAGCCTCGTTGTTAATTGAGAACTTGAGGTTTTCAAAGTTTTCAATCTGACTAGTAAATGTCATGGTTCCGTCCATATTTGTTAAGGCTTTGTATCTCATATTGGCTTGAGCACGAATTGGTGTTGTGAGTGGTGAGTCTACTGTCAGTACAGCCTGGAAGTCATCGAGAGACCCTGTCTGGGATACGGTCATCTCTGTAGTCTCAAAGCCTGCAAATGGTGTCGTTATTTTGATAGTTCCGGATACAGAGTTGTCGACTGTCATATCTGAAGATACAGAAATTTCTTTGTCTTGCATGTATTTAACATTAGCCTGTGCTGACATTCTTCCTGTTCCTTGTATCAATCTCATGTCAGAGCCAACCTGTTCAAATCCTTCAAACGGCGTGGTCAATGCAAGAGACATTGACATTGGTGAACTGGTAGCCCTCAATGTTCCAGTTACATCTTTGTTCATTACTGTAGCACTGGCATCGCATTCAAATCCCTCGTAGTTGGATGTATGTCTGTAAGATGCCTTTGTTGTTTCAAAAGATACAAATGGTGTATTGATCTCGATGTTGGTTTCAAGTCGGCGCCAATCATATTTAAGAAATTGGATATTGCCGTCGATTTTCTTGTCTGTGGCATACTGAAGTTCTGCTTTTGTAGAGAATCGTTTGTAGTTTCCTTCATGTTCGAAGGCAAGCTCGATGTCACGGAAATTCTGAATCGGTGTGTTGATTTTTAGATGAGCGTTTATTCCATCGTCCATGGACAAATCTGACTCCACGGAATAATAGCTACCAAATACTTTAGCTGTAGCGGATGCTTTGTAGTTAGGTAGTTGACCTTCATAATTAACTGTCAGTTTTTGCTCATCAATGTATCCAGTCATACCGGTTTTCAGTGTTGACTCAATGGCCACTGCTGAGCTGCTGACCTTTGATGTTGTTTCGAGAGCTACAAAGTTGTCCTTTCCCATAGAAAGAGAAATAGTGTGGTAAATGTTATCGAGTGTTCCTGTGAGTAGCATATCAAAGACAACGTCTTCTGTGTATGGCGTTTCAAGACGTGATTTAGTTTCCAATCGCCCGCTGTTTCTTGTGTTCTGGAGAGTGTATACGATTTCTTCACCTACAAAGAACACTTTTCCATTGACATTTAAGTCATCCACGGATCCTTCACTTGTGAAAGAGGCACCTGTGTTCTCAAATCCATCAAAAGGTGTAGCAACGTTCAGATTGGCTGACATTTTGCTTACGTCTAGGTCACCATTAAGGGAGTATTTCTGTCCCAAAGCTTTAACATTAATGCTTGTCTCCATTTTTGGTAGATCACCTTTGAAGGTGAAGTCTGCCTTAGCAACCCCGATCATATTCCTGGGAGTTTTTATGGTCATGCTGCCAGTAAGCCCGTTTCTCCAGTTGGACTCGGACTCAAAGCTCATCTTCTGACCTGGATATTCTATGTCAAGACCGGCGGACATAGATTTATAGAAAGAACGGATGTTAGAAGAAAGTTCCATTTTTTCAAATCCCACGAACGGAGTCATGACTGATGCTGTCAATCCCTTTTGGGTTCCAAGATCGTATTTCAGATCACCAGATACTGTCTTGCCAAACATACTACCTTCAACGTGAATGCTTTGGCCAGCTGTCTCGGGAGTGAACATGAATGATGCAGAGGCAGGCATCATCATAGAGCTTTGTACAGCCACTGAGCCGGTAAGTGTTGGTACAGTTTGGAAGGTGACGGCGATGGTATTTGGTTCACCATCTAAACGTACTTCTCCATTTGTTTTAAAAGCAGTCATGTCACCAGAATGGTCAAAGTTGAGCTGAAGTGTCGGTGTGAATACTGACTGAGCAGAAACCTTAGCGCTATATCCGTTTAACGTGGAAAGAATCATACTGTATGTCACGAGGTTCCTTCGTGTCGTTTTCACCTGAGCGAAAGTGTTAGTGTTTGGGAATGATCCAGAGTGGGTCATGGTTGCGGTCACTGTTTTGTATCCGCTGAATGGTGTTTGTGCTTTAAGGTTCAATTCCAAATTTGTTCTTGCGTCAACGTCAGCCTCCAATGCGTACGTATCTTTGCCAAAAGTGAATTCTATTTGGGTTTGAGATTTTCCACTATTGCCAGCAAAATCGAATTTCATACCAACAGCTGGGAAATATGGACTGCTTGCGCTCAGCGTACCCTCCAATTTTGTTCCGATGTTGAACGTCATGTCAATTTCAGATTTTTCGTCAACAATTTCAAATTCAGCATGGTTTTGGAAATTAAGAACTTCACCTGTATGGGAGAACATCGCTTTAATTGTTTCGTAGCCTTGGAATGGGGTTTTAAGGTTAAACCGTCCCTCCAAAGGCATTTTCGTGAAGGTAATTTCAGTAGACATCAGTTCTGACTGATCTTGTTCGATTTTGAATGTTGTTCTGAAGTTTGATAGCGTTCCTGTTTGATCGGCTGATAATTTAAGTGGACTCATATTGGCAATATTGATATCCATGTCAATAGAATGTGATGTCTCCATATTGAATTGAAGTTTTCCAGTATTCTGTACACCATCAACAGTAACCTCGGCTTCGGATTGGAAATTCTGCCAAGAACCAGAGTGGCTGAACGCACCTTTAACATTGCTATAGGGTGAAACAATAGAAAAGGTTGCCTTCACCTCATCTTGTAGTTTGAATGTTCCCTTAACTGTTGTTTTAAGATTATTTCTACCGAATTCAAAATCAGCTTCAAAGTCTGTGGGTTCACCTTCGAGTCTCATGAAACCGTTTGTTGAGCCGAAAGTTGCTGATTGCGCGTTGAATGTTGCTTCAATACTGTTGTCAATTTTGTAACTGGCATCCAATGTATGTCTGTCAGAATCAATTGTAACAGCAGCCTTGCAATTAAAGTCACTTGAGGATCCAACCTGTTCATAGCTGATGTCAATTGGCATCATTATTGGCGATTTGATGGTCATTTGTCCTTGAATATTGTCTTCAATATTAAGGGAGCCGCTTACCTCATTTACAATTTTGCCATATGTGACTGCTGCAGTTGATTTGAAGTTTATTGGTTGACCTTCAAATGTTGCGGATGCATCAATATTTTTAAAGAATGGTGTTTTGAGTGTTATTTTAGCAGACACATCAGGTCTTGTTCTGTATTCAACGTCAGCTTCTATTTTGTCATCTCCGTACGTCATCACTGTATCAACGGACATAGCCACAACGGTACGCTTGTATTCGACGCGTGTTGACATAGCGGTCAATAGTGGCGAAGCTAGGGAAACAAATACTGTAATTGTTCTTCCAGTGTTCATGTAGGCATCAGCTTCATGGTGGAGTCCATTGAAGTCGATTATGAAATGACCTCCTATGTCTGCGGTTCTCTTGAAACTGACGTCACTTCTTTCAAAACCTTCAACTGGGAGCAAAAGTGTTAGTTCAGCTTTGTCTGGAATGTTCATACTCGATGTAATGTCAAAAAGCGTCTGACCACCGTATGTGATTTTAGAGTTTGCATCCGCCAAAAAGATGTTGTAGTTGCTGATTTCAAATGAACCAAACAAAGTGTCCATGAAAGGGGCATTGATTGTAATAGATCCTTTGTTGTTGGCAAATGTTAAGTCTCCAGATACAACAGCGTCGTTCAGAGATACTTCCATATGGGAAACCATGTCATCCATATCACCTTCGATGCTCAATTTGACTTCCATCAATTCGTAGCCACTTAGGACTGATGCCATTTTAAGTCCTGCGTTCAAATCTTTTCTTGCACTGAGTGATGATTCCAGATTCCAAAGAGAGTTGCCACCATAGTTGATAGAGGCGCTGGTTTGGCTGCGTGAAATTGGTCCTGAGTGGGAAATCTGTACCTGAACATCTTTAGAGAACGGGGATGAAATGGAAATAGACGCCTCGATGCCTGGGGTCATTTTGAAGGATACTGAAGCCGTTGATTTTTGTCCTGCAAAGGTAACTTGACCATCAGTGGCGAAAGACTCCAAACTTCCACTGTGACTAAATGAAGCCTTGAAGTTCTTCATGTAAGGTGAGATAACTGCAAGATCACCAGCAATGGGACCCTCAATGTTCAGGCTGGATTGAATTCTTATCTGACTTGTTTTTCCATAAGACATCTCGTATCTTGAACTGAAGCGTGTAAAGCGTCCTTCGTAAGAAAGAGTTGATTCAATATCTTCGAACAATGGTGATTTTAGTGTCATGAAAAGGCGCATGTCTGGAACTGGAGAGAATCCAGCTTCAATCTCGTATTTTTCACCGAACATCTCAAAAGCACTCTTTGATCTGAAGCCAGATTCATCTGCGTCGTGATGAACAGTCAGTTCAGTTGACTCATATCCGTCATGTGGAGTGGTTATTTTGAACAAACCGTTCACAGCTGGTTCTGTGGTCATATCGGCGTGAATGCCATACTGTCTGGTACCGTCGTATTCAATGAAAGCATCACTGTTCAGTGAGGTGTTTGACATTAGGTGTTTAAACTGAACCTCTGCATTTCTCATCAGAGGACTCTCGAATTTCAAGCTACCTTCATATCCGTTTTCAGAAGAGAAATCGACGTTTGTTGCATGACGTGCATTGCCAGAAATGAACTCAGCATTGGAACTAAATTTAGAGACACCGCCTTGATGGGCAAATGAGACTTCGTAGTTGTCGACTGCAGGAAGGGTTGACTTAACTGATGCACTACCAGTCATAATATCTCCATTATTAAAAGACATCTGTCCTTCGATACCCTTACCATTCTTGGACACTTGACCAGTTGTAGAGAATGATTCAGCATTGCCTGTATGTCTGAACGACGAAGAAACATCCTTCCAACCAGCAAATGGTGTAGATACAGATGCAGATGCGGACAAGTCTTTAGTTGAGTCGAATGACATATCAACCTGGCTTTGTCGTTTGTTAAAGGCTACCTCTGCATGACTGTCAAATTTACTGTAATCGCCTGTATGAGAAAGTGCTGCTTTTATGTTGTTGTATCCAGTAAAGGGTGTTTTTACTTCAAGGTTTCCCTTTATACCGTTTACTGTGTTAACATTTGCATTTACATCAATGGCTTGTTTACCCATTGACACTGAGGCAGCGGATTTGAAATTTTGTGGTCGGCCTTCATGAGAAATAGACGCCTTGATTGGTTTGAATGTTGGTCCTTTAAGGGTCATATCTCCCTTCAGAGAGTTCAAATGCTGGAAAGAAAGATCTCCTGTATATGTTTTGCCATTCATGATGTATTTCAAATTGCACTTGAAACTGTCTGGTGTTCCGGAGTGCTTGATTGACAGCTGGTGGTTTTTCAACCAGGCTATTGGAGATCTCACTGAGACGAGCGCACTCATTGAGGGTTTTAGTTGGAACTTGGCATTTGATCGAAGCTTTGCTGAACCTACAGAGGCTTGTAACTTGCTCTGGAATTTCGAGAGTTTACCCCAGTGATCCAAAGATACCTTTACTGTGTCGATATATGGGCTTCTTAGGGTTAGGTCAATACTCCATTTCTTTAAGGTATTTGCACTTAAGTCAAGCTGTGTCAACTCCTTATTTCTCTGGAACTCTCCATCAAGTTTGAAGTTTTGGGGAACACCCTCTACATTCATTGAAAGGCGTACAATTTTTATTGGCGTGTAGGGCGTGTTGATGGTTGCGTCCAAAGTCAAAGCAGGTGTTCTGCTAAAGTTGATATCTCCGCTGTACATACTTGGTCCATTCTGTAATTCCGCGTGTGTAAGGAATCGTGACATATCACCTTCATGTTTGAATTCGGCCTTCAAATTTCTGAATCCCTTAATTGGTGTCTGGATTGCGCCGGAAATGTCAATATTGGAGAGTACGTCAACATTAACTGAGCCCGAATACTTGCCGTAACTCGACAATGAAACCTCCAACTCATCGGAAAAGCGCTGTGCTGACCCATCAAATTTGTTTGAACATTTCATTGACTGTGATGGAGTCACAATTGACAGAAGTGTTAACATCGTTGGTTGTAATTGGAATGTCATGGTGCCTGTATAGTTTTCTTCATCAATGGAAAGTGTGCTAGTCGAAGTGAAGGCTTCCATTGTGCCCTCGTGTCTTATCTCTCCACGAACTTTCATGTTGTAAGTACCCTCTAAATAGGCCTGTAATCCGTTAGACAATGATTCATAACCGAACGACATACCAAGATCACTAGTGTAGGGTGATTTCATTGACAGTTCTCCCATTATACCAGGTGACATCGAAACCTTGGATTGAACAGAGGTCTTCTGGCCAGCGGGGTATTCAATTTCTCCAAACTGACTGAACTGAGATTTGTCGCCATTAAAACGGAGTGTTGCTTTACTGTATGTCATGCATTCGAATGGTGTTGATACTTCGGCTGATACAGAAAAGTCGCTGATGGCTTTAATGTTTGATGTTGTTTGCATGCTTATCTTGTTTCCAGGAATATATTCTATGTCAACAGTTGTCTTTCTTTCATCATTGTACATGTTGCTACCGAAAGAGATTTGGCTATAAGACATATCTGTGTAAGGTGTGTTGACTCGGATGTTTCCAGAAGCGCTGTCTGAATAATCTAGGAGTCCATTGATTGACCATTTGTCTACGAATGGCATGGCTTCAATGCTTCCTGATGTCTCAACTCGGTTGTTCTTGAAGCTGTACATAGCTGCAGCTGCATATTCTTCTGTGTATGGTGAAACAAATTTCAGGTTTAATTCCTTTCTGTTATCGTTTCTACGGACTGTTTCCAGTCTGATTTCCTTATCGGTGTCGTACTGAATAGAAAGTACGGCCGCGATATTGTTCTTTTGTTCCTTCTGTGAAACGCTGACAGCAATAGCGGAAGTATTTGGAAGCAATAAGTTGGCAGTGGCTTCAAATCCTGGCTTGTACATGGAATCAAATAATAGAGATCCACTAAGAGCAATCTTCTGAACAGGTGAAAGGGTAACCTCAATCTGTGCTGTAGCAGGTTTCTGTGTAGCGTCGGCAAGGAACGTAATTGTCATGTCTCCGCCACTATATAATGGATTGGTCATTGACAATTCTGACGTGACGATGCCATTTTCGTTTAGATATTTTGCTTCACTCTGGACAACTGTTGCACTGTCCTTGAGTAGTTTCACCGAAGAGTCAACATGGTTAGAGTCGTGGTTGTGGTTGATCTGAATACCAAGACCGTTAATTTCACCGGATACGGACAAAGTTCCTTTAGGTAAACTCATGTCTTGTAAACCATTCAGGTTCATCGCGATGGCATTTCCATTAAAATCGACCTTGGAGGAAGAGGTGATTTCTGACAAAGTGTTTTTGTGATTCCAATTCATTGATAAAGTATTAGATGGAAGTGTTATAGAAATGTCTCCGTTAGTGTTCAAATTCCATCCTCTCAGTGCACCACGCAGGCTACTTGCGAGTCCGTATGATTTCTTGTTGTATTGCAGAAGGGCGTTGGTGTCGACTTTTCTGCCGTTATTTGTATGTTCAGCTGTGAGTGAGAGTGTCTTCACAGGTCCAAAACTAGACTTGATGTCAACAAGACCACGTAGATCGGTTTGACCTTCATCAGATGAGTTCGAAAGGGTCAAGCCTATTTGGATAGACTTTTTGTTCAATTTGAATTCGGCGTTTGTCTTTAGACCATTGTTCAATCTATGGCTAAGAGAGGCTTGCATGGATCTGATGCCGAGAGCTGGTGCCTTTGCGACTAGATCGGCATTGATAGCTGATATACTCAGTGGTCGCTTTAATGTGAATGTACCTGATGCAGACCCCTTTTTGTCCCATTTCATATCAATTTTAGTGGTAAAAGCACCGTCGTTGATTTGCTGGTTTGCTGTTAGATCAACTGACTGATAACCTTTGTATGGTGTTGACAGTTTGATGTTTGCGATCATTTCCTTTGTATCGTCTTTGTCGTAAGTGCCAAGCGTGGTATCAATGGCATATGTTTCCTTTGGTTCCCACGAGAAATCAACATGCGACGTGTATTTGCTTGTGATACTCTGTCTCATGTTTATGCTGATGGTTCTGGTTGGATACTGGGCAGAAAATGAGCCCTCCATGTTTCTCAGGCTGTCAAATTGTCCGTTGGCAAACAGTGCAACACGTTTTGTGTCATTACGATCCGCGTCCCAACGAAGCTCGGCACGACTTGTGTATTTGTTGTCAACTAGTGTGCCTTCAAAGTTTCCAATAACGCGTCGAGTTGGACAAGATACATCTGCAGAGGCTTGTACGGAACCGGTATCAGACTTGGATGACATCATGATGCTGTACTTGGTTGAACCCTTTGCTACTGATGCGGCAGCTTTGTAAGTGTTCTGTTCTATTCCGTATTCACCAGAGAAGGAAACCGGATCAGCGTTTTTCAGTGAGATATCTGAGGCCAGTTTCAAGGTGGATGGAGACTTCTTCCACGATGTAACGATGGTGTTCACTGATTTACCCAGTCCTGCATTTGTGGTAGAGGTATATTCCCCAGTTTCATCTTCATTTACAGTCTGTGACATCATGAACTTCTTTCCACTTGGTAGATTCACCTGTAGGCTTCCAGAAAGATCTGTTTGGGTCTTTGAATTGTCTAACAACGTGAGGCTAGTTTCCATCACACTCTTGTTAATTCGGAATGAGATTGTGTTGTTCAGAGACTTTTGGCGATGTGTATGGTCAATCTTAGAAACAAGACGAGTACCCTGTAAACAGACAATTGTATAAAGAAAAACAGAACACAAAACAAAATCAAATCAAGACACAATCATGTGTATTACGAGTTTAAGCGTATGTTTGAACTACGATGAAAGAAGGAATACACACATAATAGACTCAAATAACTGTGATTCAAATCAACTCAACAACACGTCTGTGATAAAACCAGTTCTTCACACTGAGATGCCTATACTTACAGTTCCAATTTCCAGTTTGCTGTTGAAAGCTAAGGAAGCGAATGTCCAGCTCTTGATACTTCTGGTCATGCCTGCTGTCAGGGTTATCTGTTTGTCCTTATTCTTGAAGTTGGTGCCATAGTTCATGGTCATACCGGCAGATGATGATCTCCAGTTATGGTTGATATTAGTCATAACTTTAACGTTGTAGTCAGGGTTCTTGCTGGATTCAAGATTCCTGAAAAATACAGAAATATATATGATATAGGAGCTTTATTTGAGCATGAATGCATTATTGTATTGGGGATAAAGGCCCACTTCACAGTTAATAGGTAGAGAGTATTGTTTGCTAATTCTGTTGATTAAACGATATTTTGATCCATATTATGTAAATATTTAAAAGTCAATGCATTGATATACACTCCATTTCATTCCTTGTTATCTTACTTAATGTGTACAGTTTGGTTAAAACCCATGGTCAATATACAAGAGACTTACATTGCAACTCGGCCTATTGTAGCCTTCTTGTTACTTTGGTTCACAATCTTCGATGTTAGTTTCAGTCCATCTCTGGCTATTCCGGGAATAACGTAGGTGAAGTCAATGTCTGTGCCAATGGTTTTCCATGCTCGGTTGTCCAATCTACTCTTGGTTTTAACTGACATGGCTGTGGAGCGGAAGTCGAGTCGAAGAATGTTCTGAACCCTTCCACGTCTGAAAGCCTTGGTGATAAAGTTAGCTGGAAAAAATACGATGATAATGTTTCGGTTGTTTTCGACAAGTTATTACTCTGCAGTGTTTTTGATATTATCATATCAAACAATTCGACAATTATTTTCAGAACTAAGTTAACGTGTATTGTATTCATTTAAAGATTTAAAACTTACATTTTATAATCACAGGTTTTGTGAAAACTTTGTCCAGGACGAAATCCAGTTCGACATTTCTGCCATAAACGTTGGTGTAGGTACCGCCGAATGCAATCAGTTCCTGACTAGGTGTTCGGACGGAGAGTCGTGGCTTGTAAATAATTTTCTTTTTGTATGCGGTTTTCTGCATGGATGAATCGATAGAATAAACATTCTTTGCTCCCGTTGATACACTAGCTTTGGCCAACAGTACTTTAGACTTATCTGCGACGATGGCTGCAAAGAAAAAAATAACGTATGTAATGAAAACTCTTACAAGATAACCTGCACTGAGCGGCCAACATGTATATAGTGCATGCCTCTCGAAATTTCTACCAATGCGTCTATATAAGTAACTCTTAAAACAAATTCACCAACACATACTTTACCAACATAAAGTAAACAAAACGTTTTAACAACTGATTTATTTAATATTGTTTAACTGAAATCTGCGCCGTTAACGTGAACATTAATATTTACATTTAACGGTAAGTGGTTTTGATGTGAGTCCTTTCACGACTAGTTCTGTCTCGAAGAGTTTCCATGGGGTATATTTGAGATTGCCAGACATGTCTACTGTAAGTCCTTTAGGTACGTTGATTGTAACTGTTGGAGTGTAGATCATTCCAGGTCCAGACCTCTGACCTTGTAGGTCTGCTTTAATGTCGAATTTAACAGCGTTATCCCAGTTCATCTTGCCATTGAGTGCCTTGTGCAATCGCTCGTTGATTACAGAACCTAAAACGAAACGTTATAATGCGTAAAGACTGATTTAATACCAAATAAACTGTTCATTTCAACCAATGAGTTACAGAACTCTTCATCTTCGTTAAGAATAAGTAACCCCCCAATACTTAATTAGATATATACCTTTGAAGCTTCCCTTTTTCCACGGTGAAGTAAGACTTGCATCAATAAGTCCGTCAACTTTGTTCAGGTTAAGATCTATGCCAAGACTTCTGTCGATCTTAGAATTGGGTGTTGAGAAAGCCAAACGGATGATGTTTTCCTTCTTGGACTGTAATCAAAAATGGTAGAGATCGGATACATTTACAAGAGCATCAGTGACCATGAGCAAATTCATGACATACTGTGTGCCCTTTGTTTTAACAAACGTTTTGTTAAGGTAAATTGACAACGATGATATCAAAGAGTATATTACATAGCGTGATAGCTTGTGGCGATAAATCATGCCAAATTACGAAGTTTGATGAACTATTTGATAGAACAAGTGTTTATTTGACAACTTCTTCAGAAGCCAATATAAAAAGTAAAAAGAATATTTGATAACATAGAGGCGAACAATACTTACGTGTGTGGATCTGGCCTCGAACTTGTATCCTGTCATGGAAGCATCACGCTTGTAGATTGTAATACCTGCATTCATTGGTCCAGTTATCGGGAAGTAAGGTGCATTCTCTACCAAGGAGGCATTCGTAAAGCTAACTTCGCCACAGATTTCAAGACCGGTCATTTTGGCCACTGTACTACCAGAGCAAATCTCGTGTTTCCTGCGGTCCTCGGTGATCATTTTCTGGGCATGTTCCTTTTCGCGATGAACGGTGAAGAACTCTGACCTATTGGCAGTAACATAAACCATTAACAATGCACAATGTATCAAATTCGAATAACGTTTCTTCATCTAACATTAGTTAATACACATTAGAAATTACAGTCAAAATCTGAATGCATCAAATCATCACTTCATATATGTCGAACTGAGTATCACAAAAAAGAGGTTACTCACTTTACGCTTATGACGTCCATTTTCTCTTCTGGTAGATCAAATTCAGCGTTCAGGATGGTTCCTTCAGCCAATGAAATTCTTCCTTGGACGGATGTTCCGGTATGTAGAGTGGATACCATTTTCACACCGACTTGAGTGGACAGAGCGTCAATGCCCATGATGCTTGATACAACAATGGCGGCACTGAAATCAATTATGACAAACATTAGCTATTTACTTACAAAGAACCATTGATACAAGAACATTATTTTAGGATTTATATTTATAACAATGCTGTCTGAAAGTTTGGAATTTAAATCAAAATAAAGTGAATACGATACCTTGGTCTGATGATACCCTTAATGTCTAGGGTTGGTGGTGATGACGCCAGTTTCATGACGTCCATCTTTCCAGAGGCCTTAAGATCAAATGTAGCGGTTCCGTTTACGGTTAGTTTAAGAGGGAAACCTGAACTTGTGGGGATGATAACGCTGCTGTCCATGAACATGGTGCTGTGGGTATATTGGTAGTCGTTGTCCTCTGCCAATGCCATCACAATGTCAAGAACGTTGATGTTGTTCTGGCTGAGAAGAGAGTCGATTCCTTTGAAGTTCATGTATTTGATCTCGTTGCCGAATACACGAATGTAAAGACTTCCCCGCAGGTCATCCATGACTGAGTTCATCTGAAAGTGTACATTTAAACGTAATGTAGAGGTAAACATAACATTTGAAGCATAGACTACATATCAATTATGTGTATAACCAATGATATCTAATTGTGATAAGTGAAGTGTCGAACAATTACTTATAAAATATTTAAACGGACACTTACTCTTCTGTCAATGCGCTTGACTTTGTCGGTCTTGATAACGTCAACTCCAGTTTCTACTACCGCAGCTTGCAAGTCTTTGTCACTGAAGTAACCGTTTGGTCCAAAGTATTGTTCAAGGAAATATTCAAGGCCTTCCATTCGCCCACCAATCTCGAATAAGTTAAAGGCGCTCCCGAAGAGGTCAACAGTAAGGTTCATCATGCCAGATCTTGGGACGAAGGATTTGGAGGACCAAATCATATCACCTTCTACTGTGGCACCGGTGTTAATCTTTTCAATGAAGAGAGACTTTTCAAAATTCTTTGAGAATTTTCGGCTGTCGAGGTTGAACTCTTGTTTCAATGTCTCATCTTCTAAGATGGAACGGATGACTTGCTTGTGTGGGTCAGAGGTTTCCATCAGGTTGGTCAAATGTGTCCAGACGTAGGAGCCGACCTGGTTGACACTCTCTTTGCTGAGGACTATTTTCACTTTCCTAATGAGGTCGTCAGAGGCGCATTCCATCAACGATTTGAAAGCTGCAATTCTGATCTCGGAATCTTCTTCGATGTCGGAGAACACGGAGAACACGTCGGATTTCTAAAACAGAGAGCATTTCTTCATTTTCGACTTCTTCGCATAAGTGTGTAAACGTAAAATGAAATAGAAAGCGGTTCTGAGTTTTTGAAGTTGACGTGTATATGTATAAATGTATAGAGATAAAGTTTATATTTCGCATACATACCATGCATTAGTTTCGGTAAACAATAAGAAGAAAAGAGAAACTTAACTTACGTCAACAATGCATGGAATACGACGGAATGCCTCCACAGAAGACAGACGGATTTCAATCGGGTTGTCAGTTTTGCGGATACATTTCAGCAATGTTGGAATAGCACTGGTCCCAAATCCGGCATTTCCTATAGCTCTGATTGCAAGTAGACTCTGAAATATCAAATTCAATTTCCATTCAATTAAAACAACTATATTTGAATGTATAGCACTAGTAAACTAACAACGCGTTATTGTTTTGATTCAAAGTTAAACCAACATATAATAAGATCAAACCAGGATTATGCATGATATAAACAGACACGAAAACACACCTGTCTGAAGTTGTCGTCCGTGATTGTACAAGCTGAGTCAATCTTGTTCTGTAAGAGGGAGATGATTTTCTTGACCTCGAGGTAATTCTCACATTCTGGGTTGTTTTTGCAAACGGTGTTCACAAGAGAACTGACTGGGAGCATCGTTTTTTCTAAGAGAGCGTCAACTGTCAGTAGAGACTGAAACGAATATAATTAAAACTTGAATGGATTGTGAGAGATACTTGTTTTGATAGCTCTAATTGTAGTTGTATCTGGGTAATTGGTGGTTCTACAAACAAAATCATTCACTTAAACAATCATGATTAGAAGCTTGGCACATGCAACAAATTAACAAATATGTAGAAGATACGTTTTGTTAAAATTAAAATTTGTTAGACCTACCTTAACTGCTTTAAGCATGTCCATGGTTGGTTTCTGTATAAAAGACATTGTTGTCATCCACATATCAGCTTCAAGGCCAACAACTTGTCCAGACACAATGAGTTGAGCCATGTAGCTCACAGACTCCGATGATCCAACCATTGGTATGGCGTCCAAGAAGAACTTCCTGTAATCATTATACAAGTTTATATGAACGATACAGTACGCCAGTTAAATATATGCTATACATATATTAACTATGAAAATTGAATATATTGCAAAAGTCTTATTATAGACATTTGATTTTTAATAACATTGTTTTATCTTACAAAAGCAATCACTTACTGAACACGCATGTTGTTTGAGGGACAGATATCTTGACTCTGGATCTTTTTGTTGATAACATCCATATCTCTGCTACTGATCGCTTTCATTGAGAACACGAGTGCAGAGAACATCTTAGGTGTATCCGGGGTTACGCCATTTACAGTGTTGTCACAGATGTCCATTAGTTTACGTTCAACGTCCTTCATGTTGCTGTCTGCACTGGCACCAAGCGAATGTTGGAATACGAGTGGGGTTCGGATGTTGGCTGTCACTATAATGTGTAAATATATTTATAAACATACCGAATGAAGTATGCTTAATCATGTTGATAGTTCTAAATTG
>ENA-OREC01000558-OREC01000558.1-marine-metagenome-genome-assembly--contig:-NODE-558-length-15216-cov-12.709030_pt1 | contig 15216 bp, 9 predicted proteins | sample MGYA00248626_ERZ508543 | MGnify/ENA primary metagenome ERZ508543 (study PRJEB26211, sample SAMN05518279) | marine metagenome | isolation source: Puget Sound, Washington, USA | host: Bankia setacea... | reverse complement strand
TGCCATGCCTGTAGTGTGTGGTAAACTACTTAAATCTGAAGTGCTCCATGGCAGCGAGAGGCTCTTAGACATTTATCTTCCATAAAAGAGAATAAATTGACTTGAGACTAGTTTCCGATACATTGTTTTACTCCCAACTTGACTGATTTGCCAGATGCACATATGACCTATAAACTTCTAACATCATACAAATTCTGGACATGTGAGACATTGCTGAGCTTTGAATTACAAATCAGAACATTGTACACAGGTGCACAGTCCAACAACTTATTGGGACAAAAAAATAACTAACTTAACAGAGTTTGACTTGATCTTACGAGACATTTGCGATTTAAGCCGGTGACGGTGAACGACATCGGACTTCGAGCTGAATAGGGAGGGGTCGTCTCAAACTTATTTACGTATTTTCAAAAAACATGTGTTTCCCTTTTCGTCTGCGTCTACCATGTTCTCAGTGGGGACGAAGTGTTCGCTGATGTTTTTTAGTTTAAATGCAAGCACATACTTCAAAATTATTGTTGAAATAATATGCATGTGTACATGTTTGTTTTGTTGTTTTATTTCTATTAAATATGATAGGTAATATGGAAAACAGAGAGAACACAATATCCAATGATTTAAAATAGCAATAAAGACACACAAATTGAGAGCAAAGAAAACTAAACAGCCGAAACTATATGTATACAAACAAAAACATAGGAAAAGGCGGTGATCAAACCAAAAACAGCTGACATAAGAAACAGGGACTGTACAGGTTGAGCTATGAACGTGTTCTTAGTGAAATACATAGAGTAGACAAATTAACAGAACTTCAGTTGATGTATATCATACCTTAAACAGCGAAAACTGAATACACACCATTGGGAAATATATTACGTAGTCTTAAGTCAACGGTTGTATACAAATACTGATGTTTTCGTATAAATGTTTGAGACAACGTCCCAAAATTTAATCCAAAGTCCGATGTCACTCACCGTCTCCGGCTGTAATCACAAATGTCTATTAACAGGTTGTCTTTAAAAGTCAAATAGAAAAAAAATCTGTTGAAACAGCCGGGTTTAAAGCTAGTATGTCATTTGTTAAATGCGTTAACAAGCAGGGAACATAAAAATATGTAATTGTGTTATCACTTATCGGTAAACAGCATGATCTCAAAACAAAACTGAATAATTGCACCATTCAAATATTTAGGACTGGGATTATCCTTCTTCATGCATATTCTTTTAAAACAGTAGCAAACCAAAGACGTTCATATAACTACCCAACAGTTAAATTCCACTTACCTCTGGTACCAAATATTTCTGTGTGTAAGTGTGTGAGACCACAAGCTATGGAATGGGAAATTTTTAACATATCATGATGATCAAGGGTATTATCTGTGAGATAGTCGTACAATGAACCGTTGTCATGGTAATCTGTGATGAGGAACAGCTGAGTCCACGAACCAGTGCCCTTAATATCAGCCGCAATAAAACCTGGAATACAAAAGTGAAAGTTAGTCACAATAATTATAAGCATAACAATAAGTCTGGAGATATATATAATATACATATATAGACAGGTATATTGTAATTTATGGGCGTAGGGCAATTGAAAATTCTATATTCTGTAACTTATCGTATTTACTTTATTATACAGTTGTTAGAATCCTGCCAGAGAAGGAATTACTCATAACAGCAACCAATGTATAACTACTCAGTGAAAGTTGTTCTATAAACAAGCAACATATATGATATCAGTAAACAACATCTGCACAAGCAAAGACTTTCTATTTTAACCTAAAGAGACCGATTGGCTAATTTAAACAATAATTAACCAATCACTCACCCAGTATATTATCATGCCTTAACAGCACAGTTTGGTACAACTCGGTCTCCCTTTGCCAGCTTGCCTCCTCTGTAGTAAGGAATATTTTCACTGCCACATTCTCTCCACGCCACTTTGCTTTGTACACTTCTCCATAGCGACCTTTACCTATAGATTTAACTAATGTGATCTGTTTAGCTATTGTCCTCTGAACCTGCAACATGGATGAGAAAACTTTAAATTATTGCATGAAATATGCAGTCACAACAAGAATTTTGACTAGTAAAATATTTGAAAACACCACATACATGTACCAGTACACGAAATAAGAACTAGCCACATGGATTTTGGCTAGTTAAAAATTTGTCTTAAGCTAGTAATTTATTTAAAACTACCATATATTATCAGTGTGCAAAGTAAGCACTAGCCATATTGGATGCTGATGTTAAAGTAAAATGGTCTTTGATAACACATAACAGACTATTATTAAAGGTACAAACAGCTTTAATGTAGATTTTTTTCCAACACAAATAGTATTCACGTAAAACCCAGCCGTAAACAGACTAGACAAAATTGACCTAGTTTATGTAGGAATAGAAAACTTGTACTAGTATTAAATAAAGTAATTTCTTTAATCGCCATATTATCCTTTAATGTGAGCAGCATAGCTATTGATCAGTGAACATCCTGCTAAGATTTGTAAATCTAAACAGAGCCCAGTTGTGTTTTTCTTTGAGTTTTGTTTATGAAAGACCTCAACAGAGTAAAACAAATGTATGTTTATCAAATACATATATGTCGGTTAAATCAATCTCATGTTTACTTTATATCATACAGCGAGTACAAGTATCGAGGAATGAAAGTGAACGTTTTAAGTGCTAATAAACAAGTAAGTAGACAGAACACTTTCACATTTACCCCTTGGTATTAGCTTTAAAGATTCAAAGCATGTAGACTGTCACTTCATTAGGTTAACAAATGTAGAACATTTTTGGTCATACTTAATAGATCTGCTCATAACATTTTTACTACTGCTGTTAACACGAAGGACAGCTTCTAGATTAACTGTCCACATAATGAGTTAGAATTTATGTTTATGGAGTATTTATGGCTGCTATATTAAGCCACTGGATATGTCAATGTGATATATTTGCATACAAAAGACAAACCCACTGCCAGTCTATAGCTTTGTACAACTTAAACCAACCATACAAGCCTTGTCTTAGTGTATGAAATATTGACAGTCTTTCAGCTTCAAATTTAGCTAGAAGAGCTTCTTTTTTCTTTCTGTTTAGGCTTTGACAGATTCACTCCTTTAAATGACAGAAAAACCATGATTTTTGCACTTTTTAAAACAAGCTTGCTAAAACCATCCATAATTGGAAATTGTGATGAAAAATCGATTTTCACTATTATGTAGAATATGAACTTTTTCTTAGGTGATTTCCAATGTTTGTTTAACTTCATAGACCTATCTGCCTACAGTTAACTGAACACATACAGAGACACTTGATATTACCACCAGTCCCCTAGCAACACCACCAGGATTTCCTCGTTTAAAAATACTGGGGATTTCGTCATATGGGCACTTTGCAGCGTGATCGGTAAAAGTATCTTCACACACATATATTATTGGCTTACCCGACGTTCAAATCGATTTCTGTAGTGCGTATTTGCGAACGGTCACGCGGGATGTAACATGATGACTCCACAATGTCATATGACAGTTCCGTTAAAAATAAACCTGATATATTTAGACTTACCCCGTTTAAACGCGGTAAGAATATAAGGATAGAAAATAAAGCTAAATTTGTTATCTTTTGGCGATTCTTAGGTTATGGAATATATCAGCGGTCAAATTCCAATACCCCACATACACAATTTACAGTGATTTTCTCAAAATCGATGTTATTTTATTTTTTTACGTCAGTTGGTCATCTGTGACACAGTCCCTTTAAACTCCACCTGGAAGAGCAACACTACATACCAGTAGAGGGAGTCCAGAACCGCTACCAGAGGAGTGATCTATCATCTCAGAGAGTGTCTCATCATTAGGCAGCAATATGCCTTTCTTCTCCATATCATTCAACATGTCTTGTCTCTCCAACTCATGCTTGCGATACCTGAAACAAAATGAAGTTTTGCTTAATACAACAAGAGACTTCTAAGTGCTAGCAAACAAAGAAGATAGAAAGTATTCTTTGATCACAGACTTTCACATTATTTGTTCCTACTTAAGATTGATGTGCAATATACAAGCTGACCCCTAATATGCTTTACGATATATTGAACTACTTACACAATACCTGATAACAAAAAAATCTATAGTTTTGACACAGCATTGTTGCAAAACATGCACAGAAAAGTTAACACAATGAAAAATTAGTATTTAATGCATCAACAGCTAGATGACTGATAATTCAAAATCAGAGGAAGAAAATTGCTATGTGATGTACCAGATGGCGTTTTTTTCTTCTTCAGAATGTTAGGTGCTTGAATTGTCAGCACCTTTACAGCTACATATTGCTTCTCAGAGCTTAAATGATTCTAAATATAAGATATCATCATTCAAAGGAAGTGTGCATGTTTGGTCAATTCATCATAAACTACAAAATGAATACAGACCCCAAAGAGAAGCATATAAACCTTTTGCTTTAGATATTCAAGATCTGAGCACAACTAGACTTACCTGAGGAATACAAAGATGACTGTGACAACCAGTACAACAAAGCAGACCATAACAGCCAGCAGCACTATAACCGGTGTAAGACTCTCATAATCTGTGTATTCACCCGGTGAAGAATCTGAAAAAACAGGACAAAGTTCATGGTAATAACCATACAACAACAATAACAACATTAGTGGATGTTAAACATTACATAAGCTTCCAGTCTACATATACACACTTTATACGACATACAATTTACAAAATGGTAGCAAACAATACTTCAATAAATTTAATGTACATACGTTACTTCAATAAATTATCTGATTGACCCCTTCAATGCATTGATGCAGATAAGTGATGATTGCATGGTAAATATATTTGGGAAAAAATCATGGTAGCTTTTTAATTTTGTTTAGATAATAGGGTTTCAATTTTATTGATTGATTGCCAACTACAATACTTTTAAATAAGATTAAATAAAATCAGAAAATAGTACTTGATTGACCATTTTCTAGCTTATAGTAACCCGATCTCCTTCAATTGCAACCAACATTAATAGCATACATATCGATCGATGAATCCTTCTTCACTCCACATACTAGTCAGTAAAATATCTTAAATTAGTAAATACTAACCTGACTGAGGTGTTTTAGAAGGTTCTATAATCACTGGAACAATTCCTTTGTTACACTCATCAGCATCATCACAGCACTCTATAGCTGTTGGAGTAGTATGAGGCACAAGATTAGCCTTGCACTGAAAAACAAAACAAAATGAAACCAATATAGAATACAAAATTCAGGCTAAAGGAATGTGCTTACACAATGTTAGCATACACGTGTATTTGTGAACTGGAATTTACTTGTTTTTGGCACTTCAGAAAGTAGATCCAAAAGCAGTTCAAAGATTAAAAAGCACATTTATATATATATTACAGTATTACCCTTTCAAACTCTACATAATGCTGTGCCAATTTAGTTCTAACTTTTAACTTTATCCAAAAATATAAGATCAAACCATCAGCTTTTAAAGAAAAGAGAATACAGCCATGTAATTACCTGCATTGTTGTTCCTCCTTCAAAACCAGGGAGACACCCATAGACCAGCTCGTATATGCGCTCTCCATTTTCAAATATTCTTTTTATTGATGCAAAGCACATGCTGTTATCAGCTGCCAGACATGTGCCGTTAACATCATTTACATCGTGACAACGATTACAGTGACATCTCAAAGCAGCACCTAGGAAAAAAGAAGTAGGATTATCAATTTATAATGCAAATTCATAATTTCCATGGCGATAATCAATTCTGAGTGGTCAATCTATTGCAAATAATACTGTTAAACTCCATTCATACTTTGTATTTTTGCATAGCACCTTTCGGAACTTTCAACATGAATCTTTATCTAGTCTATTGTGATAGTAATTTTGGTTACCATTATGGATCAAGCAAACATCTTTAGGATAGGCTAGTGATACCTGAATACTTTACTACTAGAATCACAGGTTAGGAATAAAGAACGCTGTATCTTTATGACACTTTAAAACCTAAAAGGGCTAGAAATAGAATAGTTACAACAACATTTGGTGCTCAACAAGTGTTTACATTGGCTCTGTATGGATGATCAATCCATATATAAACAAAGATGCATTCTGTAACGTTGCCTTAACAACTCTTCAACGAAATGAAGTGGACGGTCTTAAAAGAACAATTTCTACAACGAATATCTTCACTTTTGGAAAAGGTCTTCATGTTTTCTTTTGACATGTTTGTGAAAGTTACGAAGTAAACACGGCAAAATAACTTCACGAATCCATGGTTCTACGCGATCTGATGGTTTCATTACTACAGCAGTTTGATGAAAGGAAGTCTAGATATGTGAAATTCGTATTCCTTACCTCGATCTGTAAGCAATATTAGACAAAACGCGATTAAAATCATGGCGATATTAGCTCGACAGAGCCGCCTGTAGGGCTTCATTTTGACCCATATGTGTTCCTACGTCATCATTTATTGTGTATGTATTTAAAATGATACCCTACTGTCACTTTAACTCTCGCCCTACTGTAAATCGGTATAGTCTAAAGTTCGTACGCACTTAACATAAGTTAAAGTATAACCTGGGCCCACTTTCATAATCAAGGATTTACCCACAGTGTTAATCCTAATAATTGCTGACTAAATTTTGAATGACTCACTGTGTTGTTTTAACAAATACAACTGCATTTTGGGACACTTTAAGGCATATTTTGAAGACAACAATTTTATATTTAGCAGCGTTTGTCAAGCTAAAAAAATAATGCAACTCTCTACAACAAAATTAGGTCAAAGAAATAATTGAAAACATGTCTCTAAAGCATGCATTCTGATGGTATTTGAAACGGTTTGGAGCTGCAGAGAAATATATGAAAACACTTAATTTATCTAAAGCATGCATTGTGATGGTATTTTGAATTTGGAACGGTAGGGAACAATGAAAACAAGAATGGTTAAATGTGTATGGTGACGGTATTTGAAATGATTTGGAAATGCAGGGAAAATATTGAAATCAAGGACACTTACGCGTGCATTATGACACTAGTTAAAACAGTATTTGAAACTGCAATGGGAAAAACAGTACATGTTTTGATGAAAGTCGGAGTGAGGTAGGCCAACCTTCTCCTTGAAATGTAAATTTAAGATATGGACGGCGATAAATTGGGCAGTCTGACGCTATTTGATACGATATTTTGACATGCAGAGAAATGTTTGGAAGCAATGAAGCTAAATGGTGCATTCTGGCGTTATTAGTAGTTCTTCAAAGAAAACCCTTCGCATTTTAGCTATTTTTCTGTTTGGCAAATGCGGGAAAAGTTATCACAAATGTATGGTTTTCTATGAAGAACTAGCGTTATTAGGTACGATATCTTGACCTGCAGAGAACATCTTGATAGCAATGAAGCTAAATGGTGCATTCTGACGCGTTTTGAGACCTATGCTTTACGACTTTTAGGGATCCGCGAGTGCTACCCCCTTCAATTTTCATTGCAAATTTGGACGTTTTATTTTCTTATTTTTTTAGATGAATTGTAGGCCCGGGCCTACTGGGCTGGGCCTATAGGAGCTACACCGGTGTCCGTATATAGATAAGTATACAATCGGAAACAAAATCGTGCTACACTAGATAAAGGGAAAACAGGCCCCATTGACACGTTATTTGAAGTAGATCTATTTAAGTAACCGTGATGTTAAAAACACTCTAAAATCCCCTCAGATCTAGTTCAACAGATGAGGAAGCCAACGTCTCAGTTAACAACCAGGCTGTACACAGGTAGGTGATTAATGGTAACTTGCATACATGTAGGTGAAACCCGAAGTAAGAAATTGACAACATGCCCTAGATATTACCTTATCCGTACGGTGATAAAAGTTAATGTTTCGAGCTTTCTCTAGTAGATTTCTCTAACTTCCTGTTTAATCAAGTGTAACATTTCCATATAGCGTTCAGATATACAACCTAGTGTTTTGGGTTGTTTCAAACTTTAAAAGAATCCGTTTTAATATAAAATAATGTGCATGTAATACCATTAAGTGCGCACAGTGTTTTCTTTGTTTGTGTGTTGTTTTATTTGTGAAAGTGGATGTGATTTTTACTACAAAGAGAGCAATATTTACTATTTGTACGGAACGTTATCATTTATTGACAGAAACAGCTAGCTTCCTGTTGTTGAAATTCGTGCATTACCGATGGATTATTTCTGTGTGTTGGTGTGAGAAGCAGGCATAACTTGGCAAATCAATCTCCAAAATGATTTACTCGACAAACGAAACGCAATTAAGCTTGAGAGTATATTCGGTTTATATTGGCTGTGAGATAAACCGAATATCCATGAATCATATCTAGTGGAGAGGAATTTAGAATGCAGGTACGTTTGAATATAGCACAGTAGTTTACATATTAGAATTGATCATGTTTGTGAATAAAAAATGTGGCTCGAAAGATCCCGGGAATTGAATTTTACACCGTTCAAAATTTGTCTTCATCATTAATACGCTGATTGATCACAGTTAATGATAATACATTAATCATAATACAAGAAAACAGGAAGTACACAACGTATAAGACAACGTACATTAATATGGAATTCATTAAACGCGAAGGGAATACATTTGGCAGATAAAGATTGGAAGCTGCTTTTATAAAATAAAAGCGAAACAACAGAGGCCGCACGTCTGTATTAAAGAAAATAAACAGGACTAGCAGTGAACATGGCGACAGCGAAGTACATGTACTGAGTGAGTGTGGAGACAAAACTGAACCTCAAACCAAACGATAGCTTAGTGACTATGGAGACAAAACTGAACGTCAAACCAAACGATAGTTTAGTGACTATGGAGACAAAACTGAACGTCAAACCAAACGATAGTTTAGTGACTATGGAGACAACAACTTATTCAGCAGATACACCCGTAGATGAAAACGAACATGTGCAACCTAGTGATAAGGTAGTTAATAATGAATCCATTGCAAACATTCTCATGGAAACATGCCCTGAACCTAACCGTAGGAAAGCCAACCCTATTACAATCCAACCAAACATCGTTACAAAACTGGTAAGTACACTTTCATTTCAATGTGTTATCAATTAGCATCTCTTGTTTATAATAGTACCAATACTTTTATAGAGTTCAGTTTATAATTTATGCTCATACTTGTTTACATGTGTTACAAGAATTGCCAGAGTATTGACAAGGGTTTTGTCTAAATATATGTCTAGGGGTCACGTTCTAGTAGATTTTATGAAGCTGTAAACGGGTTTTTTCTTCAAATGAACGTGTATTTAGTAAACTAGCTTTGACGAGTGGATAGCGTGGTATTTTTACATCTTGTGCACATTTGCTCACAGTACAATATTCAGATAGTCGTTGTTAAGTATTACTTTTTGTTCAACCACGAAGTTAGACCAATCAGTTTAAATCTAGCAAATCACTGTAAACATTGCGGTACACACGAACATTGACCAGACACTCCCGAATAAAGTACATGGACAAACACATTGCTAAATAGGTGTTACACGTGTATACAATGGACACGTGCTCTATACTCTGTAGTAATAGCATGACAGTCTAATCCACCTATTTCACAATTCACCAGTCTGTGTAATGAATTCACGAGTGTCTGGTCAATGTTCGTATACAATATAAACTTATTAATTGATATTAAATACATTGACAAATATACCCTTGTAACTCGATAGCTTAGAATGTACGCCGTTCTGCAGATGTTTGTTATTTTTTCTAAATTAATTAATAGCTGTTTGCTTACATTATATTCATCGTAAACCAGTTTTATAACAAATGTTGGGGGTTGTTATACATTATATAACAATATATCATCTATACACAAGCGGTATTTAACGACTACTATTCTCAAGTTATATGAAACCGACTCACATACATTATCAAGTATTTCAATAAGCCACCATGATATTTGACTATATATGACTTACTTCAATGACTTCAGTATGCATAATGGGGAATTCCCTTTCTCTGCCAGTCATTTAAAAATCGGGTGTGATTTGTAACTACCTTATGATTGGGAGACTTGATTGGAAGTCTTGATTGGAAGACTGTGGTACACACTTCCTTGATAATACGAAGACGTTCGGTAATTGGAAGTAGTAGCAAACACTTAAATACAGCGTCGGCGAAGTAACTCAGCTTCAGACAAACAAACTCAAATGTGAACATTATCAGAAAATTAATTGTTAAAGTACGAGTATACACCTAATGTTTTATAATACCCCCATCTAATACAAAACACACAATAGCAACATGGAAGTCTGCTAGGAAAATACCCGTAAGACTGCTCTTTACTTTTGTCAACTAATATGTAGAAGGTAACATCGGTGCATGTCATTTCATCATACAGATGGCAAACGTGTTCTACTTACTGGCAGTATGATTTTGATTTGTTCGACAGAAAACTCGAATGCCACTTTACTTTTCATATTTTGAAACTGATCATTTAGAAAAGGTGTTTAGTAAAAATGTTTGCTTAAAACGGGACACGTTAATTTTCATCTTTTAACAGGACGCAGAGGTGCTGATTCTTATTAGAGAAGAACGACCTGAACTAAACACTCTGACAGCGGTTACGGTTCAATTGACAACGGAAGAAGGGAACCGAGTGATCCAAACTACACATATCCTCAGCAATGTTTGGTCATTTGATCCCAAAGGTAACTGCAACGAAAACCTTCATTTTAGCAGCGTCAATAACAGGATACTATCTAAATGGAGATGCTAAATACAAATGGCTAAATTACCGTGTACGATTTTTCGGAGACATGTTTTGTTGTGCATGTAATAGTAACCAATAGGCTGGCATTAAGGGTTTACATTTTTTTCTAGATTTACCTGATGGAATTCTAGAATTGTCTGTCTTTGGCGACCGTGAATGTCTCGGAACTGCAACTTTAACCGTACAAGATGTCTGCAAAACGGCCATAGACGCCCTGAAAATCGCTTTGACGGAAAAGCCAACCACGTTTCTAGCTCGACTTATGAAATTTAGGGAAGAAAGCCTTGATCTGGACCTCTTGGAAACATTGGACATAACCGGTAAGTGCAGCTTCAACGCATATTTCACATCTAAGGACTAAATACATGTGCTGAAGAATAAAGAGACTTTAATAATATATTATAGTTTGAAATAAAACTGTAACTCGTTTCAAAGCATTAGACGACACCCAGCTGTTTTCAATTAATGGCATGGCTTGACAGTGTATATACATTTTGTAGTTTACATATTTTTTGATGTCCATGTACCTTGTAGATACTGCAGTCAATATGCAACGTTTATCTTTTAGATAGGGACGACGTAAACGAGGATGATTTTACAGCACTTTGTCGGCGAAACTCTTTAGACAGATGCATTGAATGGCATACCAATATACAAACCAACCAGGAATCAGACAGTGACACTGCCCAGCAAATTGACCATTACACCAGCGTGTATTCCTTCAAAGACGAGAACACGGTAATAAGCCCTTCTTTAAACATTTTTTGAAACGTTAGTACATAATTGGAACATCCAAAACTTCAGGGACATATGTATATCGTTTGTATAAATATTGATAGTGTAAATGCACTCCAGAACTGATCAAGACAACATTTCTACGTCTAACATGTATGTTGCTTAGATCAATATGAGGTCTCATCCTAAATGTACAATATAGTATTTCTTTGACGATATTTAACGAGGGGGCGTATTTGACATTAAAGTCAATCTCCCATAAGGCCCTCATTTTATGTTAGTTCGATTGTGAAATCACACTCGAATCCGTTCATGGAACCAACCAGTTCTAAGCAACACGGGTAACGTTTCTTGCTCAAGGAGACAACGGGGGCCTTTGATTGGGCTCGAACCCACGACCTCCTCATTACGAGACGTACAACCCACTGCACGACGCCATCCCTTATGTCTCAACCTAAATGTACAATATAGTTGTATTTCAAATGATATTTACATATATAGAGTTGCTTGTACACTGCGTACTTTGGTGTGGGTTGCTAGCAGCTGAGTGTTCTGGGTAATTTCTTCTCCGACGAACATCTAACTATAGTCAATATAAAAAACACAAACGGAAACTCTACATCCAATCACGTGTTTGTAAATGTAATGATACTATTAAGGTAATGAAATGCACTCAATATACATTAAACGTTATTTTCACTTGCTATCACAATTAACTGACTTGTATTGGTCCATTCAGGGTACGATAGCAGATTTACCTATGGAAGATGACTCGGTCAGAAGGTCTTCAAGGAAAGACGCCGGTATGTGTATTTATGCTAACTAGTTTGAACTGGTGTAGTGATATGTCTCATAGTGTTACCATGCCTACTATAATATACATGAAGAAATACATGTTCTCTGCATCACAACCATGTTCTGTAGGGTTTAGTATTTCTCATTTGTAAAAGTTTTGTATGTATATTTTCGGTTATCCAATGATACACTGTGGTATGATGTCGTGTAGTTCAGTATTATTTTGTAACGAACTGTCCATCAATCTTGAAGATTAACTTGAACATCTTTGGACAAACAAATAAGGACGAATTCCACTAATGTTATATGATATTACATTTAATTTTATTTCTGTTGTTTTACAGAAAACGGGTACGACCATTTGAGAAGCAACAGACGCACTGGATGGTCAACTTCCGTGGAGTATGTAAATTCACCGTTCACTGGTAAAACAGGTAACAGTGACTAATCATAAAAAATAACAGGACATATACACATACAAAAATAACAGGACATACAAACATAAAAAATAACAGGCCATATTGTGAATAAAACATTTGTTTGTGCCGAGTATGTAACGACATTGGTGAGGGAAAGAGGGGGTGGTGGAAGGTTCCCATTCAATATAAGTGTGTTGTGTTTAAAGTCGTCATTAACGAGTAAAACACCTGTCAACGAAACATAAACTATTCTTAATTTAACATGTTATCGCTAGTCAGAAAATCGTTTACGAAATTCGTTTTCTACAAGTGAACATTGAAGTTATGAATCTATGTTACGTGAATCTACGAATAATGTTGACATGTCCTCTATTTAAGGTAAAAGGGATGCTTTATTCTTAGAATGTGATACTCTTCACGTCAACATTACCGAGGTATGTAATCTAAGCCCCTTTCTTTGAGATATGGACTAACATTTGAAAGAGTCAGTTACCCAATATGTGTTTATTCAATATGTATTAAAGTTGAATGTTGCTATGAACATGTCCCACATTTATTGTAATAGAGGAGGATGACCACGTCGTACGTTACATTTAAGACTACAAATATCTTCTATATTTCAATATTTAAACTTCTATTGACAGATCTCAGATGATCTAGAAGAAACAAGTGAACACAGGACTAACAGGTAAATGCCTTGTTTTGCAAGTGGATTACATCCAACTGATTGTTATATGGATTCATATTTGATCATATGTTGAATGATGAAATGTTTGAAGATGTTGTCCTTCATGTTTTTATAGGTGTTTTACAAATATTCATCGGAGTTAAAATCATTTTGCTGTTACATATATACATTAATCGCAAATGGTTTAGGACTGTTTTCTCATCGCCCCTCCTTTATGTTCAGCATGTGTTCTCATTTAAGCATACACGAGACGAGTTCAGTTCTTACGGAGAACAATGTTGTCCTTCGACATGATCCACTGTATGCTACAATAGGAGATAGAATAACTGAAGTCAACCAAACAGACGTGCATGAAGACGAAACAACTCGAGTAATCTCGAAACAGTCAAGTGCTATTGCTCATAATTTGTTAATCCTGAAAGAAGAGCCTTGGATGAAAGCACTATCTATACAAGACAAGCGACCACCCGCTCCATTACCCGACACCTATGTAGAGCAAAGTAGCGAGGATGAATTCTGAAAACTGAATCTTAGGATCAAGAAACTCTTACAGTGAAAACAAAAACACATCTCAAAAGTCTTTCTATATACATATAAATAATACCAGTAAATATACCCGTATATGAGGCGATGTGAATTCACTCGATACCAGTATTATGTAGTATTTGTATGCTGTACCATGTGTAACGTTTTACTTGTACTTTTACACAAATATGGATTTGCTAGACATATAAGAGACATGTTTATTTATATGGTTTAAATACGCTTTCGTCAATTTAAATGTGTTTAGATTCTGTAAATAGTGTACACTTTCAAATATGGGTTTGCTACGTTTACGAGCAGCAATGTTTACCACTGTAGTGAGTTCTATTACCATTCGTTGTTAGTATATACACATGTCTTTAACTGATTGTCGTTGTTTTCCATATACTGTGATGTTTCTTTACCACATCCACGTCTTTCGATGTCTTTACGTCTTTCAACACTTCTATTTTTAGTGTTTTTGTGCAGGATATTATTTTCTATTTTTGATCCGTTTGCTGTTAAAATTAGTGTGTACTCCTTGTCTATCGTATGTGCTATTATTTCATTGAAACTCAACTAAACACATGTAATACTATCTGCAAGTGTAGCACACTGTTTTCTTGAAATATTCTAAAAGAGGCAAGTATCAGAACGCCGTGTTTTTTTTTTACTTCTTCATATCAGTGATCAATTTGTTCAAGAATGGCAGGGATCAATACACAATATGTCTAAACTGAATTATTACGTGAAATATAAGAAAAACATTTGAATTTAAACCATTCTTAAATATTATGAGTAATTATATGATAAGGAAATGTTTAACTTATTTTAGACTAGGTTCATATTGGTAAGATACAGAGTTAGGTAGAATAACTGGTATTGATAGAGAAAGTCGACTATGTAAAATATGTAATTCAAATGTAGAAACAGAGTATCATGGTTTAATGTGCTGACATAAGAAATAACTATTTACATACATCAGGGCCCTCACTTAATAAGTTTCATTCATGTCATCTAAAAGGGTTACAGTGTTAAACAATCCTTCTAAATTTATTTTATAACTTCATAACGTTAGGGATCTGGCATTGCATTAAATAACTGTTTTGCAATAATGTTTATGTGCAATTTTGTGTATTTGGCGTCGCTAACATTGTATGTTTGTGTTTTGTTTGTTTGCGTTTTTCTCATTCATTTTTGCTCACTTTCGTTTTGTACATTTGCATATAGCTTTATCGCAAATAAATATGTTTATGGCCAAAGGCAAGTGATTGCCGATTGTTTGCCAATAAACATTGAA
>ENA-OREC01000557-OREC01000557.1-marine-metagenome-genome-assembly--contig:-NODE-557-length-15217-cov-13.289696_pt1 | contig 15217 bp, 7 predicted proteins | sample MGYA00248626_ERZ508543 | MGnify/ENA primary metagenome ERZ508543 (study PRJEB26211, sample SAMN05518279) | marine metagenome | isolation source: Puget Sound, Washington, USA | host: Bankia setacea... | reverse complement strand
TAGGTATGGGACTTTAGCAGCAAATGTGGATACAGTAGTCAGTAGTGCATTGTGGTCTATAGGAGGTTAGGTATGGGACTTTAGCAGTAAATGTGGATACAGTAGTGCATTGTGGTCTATAGGAGGTTAGGTATGGGACTTTAGCAGCAAATGTGGATACAGTAGTGCATTGTGGTCTAAGAAGTGCATTGTGGTCTAAGTAGTGCATTGTGGTCTAAGAAGTGTTCTATCTACATTCTAACACAAGTCTTCATAAACTCCTCAACACAACATTGTAGCATCTTAGTGTAAAGACCAATTGAAAGGGCTGAACCTATGAGGACAGCCCCCTTCAATGATGATGGCCTTGGTGACAGTGCAGACAAGTCTAAACTCAAAGAAAAATTGTAATGGAAAGTTGAACCTTGCTTACCTTGGAGGGGACAATTGGAAATATTGCTACTTGAGAATAAATACATTTGTATAAGGAGCATTTGAATATTCACACACTGCTGATCATGTCATATACTAACCTGGGTCAAGGGTCAAGGCCATTAGAACAAAATGTCATGGCCAAATAAGTTTACAAGTCAAGGTCATACAATGTTTGCAATACCAATCAATAATGCTTAAAAGTGTTTATTCTAGTGTATGTTTTGACTAAGTGTTTATTCTAGTGTATGTTTTGACTAAGTGTTTATGCTAGTGTATGTTTTGATAAAGTGTTTATTCTAGTGTATGTTTTGACTAAGTGTTTATTCTAGTGTATGTTTTGACTAAGTGTTTATTCTAGTGTATGTTTTGACTAAGTGTTTATTCTAGTGTATGTTTTGACAAAACTTGGAAATATCCATGATCAAAAGAGCAAAGAACCTACTATGTTTCTAGATACTTCTTTCATTGCTCACCATTTCTTATCAATGACCCTAAACTAACTTTCTGGCCATCCATTGAATATTTATCATTGCTTTTAGCTGTGACCATATCGTCTGTGTAAGCAAACAACCCCTGGGGACACTGAAGCATATGTTATTTGGGGTTGACCACCTAGTTATTACACCTCTTCTCATCACATATCTATTTTATTTCATGATATGCCACCATAATATACAATGAGGTTAATTAATATTGTATTATAGCTCACCTTAGATGACTTTGATTTGAGACTCTATTCTCCTCAGGGTAAAACTGATGTGGGTGGGTGAGAGAGAAGGGTGATAGCAGATGATTTTCTTTGTGTATGCACTGTCATGGTACTGAATTAATTGGAATGCCATACTTTAATTATTAAAAATTTGCCATGTACATGCATAGATACCTCGAACGCTTGCGGAATGGATGAATCTCCTAAGTAAAGAGGATGAATGGTTGTAAGAAATTGTGCAAAAGTTGGAAAATGAGATGGGACAAAAAGTAGAATTATTACCATTTCTATGGTCTGCACTAACTATTATCAGCTGATTGTAATTGTAATACTTCAATACCATACATAAAGTAATGAAGTCTTTATATAAAGCTAGTTACAATATTGTCAGACTGTATTACATAAAAATTAGTTCCATGTCAACAAATCAAACACAAACTGACATTAGAGAACCTGGCAGTTATAATAAGGCTTGTGTGTTCTTTGTCATGCTACAATTCAATTATCATTCAATTAAGTAATTTCTTTATATACTCAATATTATTATTCCAATACCATTTATCAGAATTATTCCATAAAGCCTGCTCTTAAAGTTAGCAGAAGAGACAAACCATTCTAACATAAAACAAACATTGTAACAGATTGACAGAAAGTTGGTTATTGAATACTCCTACATTAAAGAACTTTCAAGAACGGCGACACCTAATAATCTCTTCAAAGGCATTAGAAAAAGTCATTAAGTTATATCTAGATCTATCTCTTGAAGCTAAATAATTAAGCAACCTTTGTGGGTGATCTGATCACAAAAGATTGCAAAAAATAATCGGAAATTATACGTACCTTTAGGGAAATGTCATTCTGATTAAAAAATACTTGGAAAAGATGGAAAAGTTAGATGGGAAAAATTAGAAGGTTTCCAAGCGTTTCTGACTTTTCAATCAATTTATAGCTCTAAGGCACCGTATTTAGCCATGTAATTTGCTACTCTTACAGAAATCAATATCAGAAACCAAGGAAATGTCACTTTCTTTGAGAGAACAATTATCACATATAGTAGGTAAATTAGTTTGAATATCCGCAGGGTCCAGTTAATGATGGCTTTTTTACAATTATAAGACAGGGGATAGACTAAAGAAGCCTCATACTAAAATAGTCAATCTAAAGCATGGGGACTTGGAAACATTGCCAGGATTACAGTTCAAGTTCATGGAAACTATGTACCAAATAGTTCCATTGCTAAACCGTGACTAAATAAAAGACTCTTACATTAAATAATAGCAAAACTTGTCTTCATACTTTTCAAATTGTTGATGCCATTGCAGAACTATGACACTAATAGATGGTACAACAGTAACAAGGCAGGTAAGTACTCTAGGATCATGATGTTAATATTCTTGGGTCTTTCAAAGTTCAAGGTAAAAGTTCAAGGTTCTTGCTGACCATTCCATCAGTGCTTCTCTTTGATCATTTGTCTGTTGTCAATTTATTGGCCATTCTAATTAAAACCCTTTTGTCGTCTGCTGTTAACAATGTTGTCTGCTACATGTCCTATACCCTCCAGAGACCGCCATCGTTGTCACCATAGAGATGGACACTTGCTATATAGTTTAAGTTGAGCTGTAGTTAATTCATAGATGTTGTTCTTCAGTTTGTTGTTGAATCTCTGCTTAAGTTACATAAGTTACAAGCCCGCATAAATTGAGACAGTACAATGAATGTTGATAATAAGAGAACAGAGGGTCCAAGATGGATGTTTCACAGATATAAAACAGAGGGTCCAAGATGGATGTTTCACAGATATAAAACAGAGGGTCCAAGATGGATGTTTCACATATATAAAACAGAGGGTCCAAGATGGATGTTTCACATATATAAAACAGAGGGTCCAAGATGGATGTTACTCGTAGATATAATTACCCTGTAGATATAATTACCCTGCTGTTTGTTTCTGAGACTATCTTACATACAGGATTAATCAGAGACTGACTTATCATGGTCTCTGGATCAATATTAATTAGGGAAACCTCACAGGGTCAAAGTGAGGGCATGCTTTGAAAGTAAAAGTACCAGTACCAAAGTCCACTTGTGAATAATTTAAAACGAAAGCTTTCGTATTACAGGATCTAAATGCAATACTGTTTTAAATACTGTTATCATTTCTTGCGAAGTTACAACAGTATGACATTGATCAATTGAAAACCCTTGCTTCGAAAGTTCACTTTTATAATGATCTAAGTACTTTCTAATTTTATATATAGTTAAAACTGTACTATAACTGAATCCCAGGAGTTTGTTTCCAAATGAGCTAACAGGACCAATTATAAATGTAGAGATCCAGAAACCTTAGTAAAAACTTGTAGAATCCAAGGTTTAAGCATGACATCAGAGTTTAAGAGATTTTAAGAAAATGTAAAATAATACATTCTTTGGAAACAAAAATATACATGCACACCAAAATCATTGCCAGAGTTAGCTACTTTACTAATATTGATATAGTTTAAACTTAAACAGTAATACAAAGGTTACACGTGAAATGATCGATGTTTACATTCACATGTGTCTCAATAACAAGGCATGCACATTAAAATTTGCACAAATGTGTCTGGTTTTACAGTATCCTAAATGATGATCCAATGAGAAACAGATATAAAACTTAACCTGAGGGGCTGAAAAGTGGGTGTCAATGTGTACTTAAATGCACTTGAACATGTAAAACAATTACTTCCATTTCTAACCCTATCTACGTACATTTCATCCTCTTATCGCCATGACAAGGTAAACTGTCAGCTTTAAAAGAATGAGATGACACTCAGCGTTTCAAAAGTACAAGAATACTGTTAGTGTTATAAGTTCATCACAGAATCGATCATTATTGATTTGGCACATCATCTTTCTCTTTAGTTAGATTTATGGGTGAGGTTAGATTTATCTTTAGGTTTTAATTTGCACTTCAAGGAGCTTACGGTGAATTCAATGCTTAGCTCTTCTGTCACAAACAGTTTTTTCTTGATTTGCTACATTCAATCTTTCAACTGAGTTTTCACACATATGTTGAATAGAAAACGTTACGACACATCGAAGATGCAATGTTTGCTGTTAAAACTGACATATCGAAGATGCAATGTTTGCTGTTAAAACTGACATATCGAAGATGCAATGTTTGCTGTTAAAACTGACATATCGAAGATGCAATGTTTGCTGTTAAAACATTGACTTATATCGCAAACTGGACATTTTTCATCAAAGCTGTTCAATAAGCAATATCAATCCACAGTAGGACAGTGCTTTTTGCTAATGTCCTAAATTAGTTAAAATAATGGAGTGATAATTAAACTGTCTGACCTAATTACTAACCAATAAACAACCATTAAATGAAACATTATTGTAAAAGAAAGGGAAGAAATGGCTATTATATGGTAAGCACATTGCACAAATGACCGCTAAATGGCCATTACATGGTGGTATTGGATGTATTTCATGTTTTATACACAATGACTGGTTTATTTCAAACTATCAATGAGGGGCCAACTGTCAAAATGCTGAAGAAAGTAACAAACTAGACTCACTAAATAAACAATTTAACTTTACAATCCATCTTATCTTTGTCCCACTACAAGCAATCTCAACCTGTTTTTATTGACACTCAACAACTAATTTGCAGAGTAACATTTAGCGGCAAAGGCATAGCTAGATTACAACTTTTGGAACACTTTATTAGTACCAGCAAATAAAACACTGCAACAGACCAACCTAGTTATCAACTACCATAGAGTCCAAAATACCCCTACTTTCAAACAACACCACACACAATGACTTATCTATCTATTTCACCTTAAATACTTGACCACCTAATTAGGACCTTGGAAATTGTCGTATGAATTGAACACCACTCTTAACAATGCATACCATACACCTTGAATGACTACAGAAAGCCAGTCCACATATAGGTAGCAATTAAATAGAAGCTGGTCCATCAATTACTGTCAGAGAAGACGGAAACATCCCTCATGTTGATTCTAGTGATTGGAAGTAGCTCACATACTTAATTTGACTGTAAAAATCTTTGTATATTGTTCCAACTTCTTCATTGACATGGTAATTTTTGAACAGGGTTGTTTCATTGTAGCCACAAACTCGACACTCACAACATAAAATGTCTATAAATAGTAACAAATGTCGTCTGGCTCTTTACCACCAAATCCACCAAAAAAATAGTTCAGGAAAGTAAATACTATATAAGTTGCAAGCTATGTTTCAAATAACCGAGGGAAATTTAATAAGCAAGAAGTTTTATTAATGCAATATCCATTTTAATCATCCAATTTGTTAAACTAAGATACAGATAACATTATAGCAGTAACCCTGCGCCAAAGATGAATGAACATCAAAACATAAACAAAGAAGCGCCTCAGCGTATTGTGTCACACATTTTATGATCTCAACCCCCACAAACAGTTTCCCACTTAAATAATCATGTGACAGTCCACACCTAATCAAAAGTCATTATTTGATCATGTGGTTTTAGAACAAACATGCGGTACTAATTACCGGTCTCTCTACGTTATTAACCGGAGTCTCACCTGGTCTGCTAATCCCCGGCTAATATCAAAGCACTGAAAGTGCTGTTGGACTGTGCCGATGTATGTTGAACCGTTTCTGTTGTTCATAACAAAGAGGAGTAAATTCAAGGAATTGGAAATGACACAAAAACCCTTGAAGTGGAACATTGAATGAGTGAATATTGACATTCGTGCATGTAATACAATGTTGGTGTGGGCAGCGGATTAGCATTCACACAGTATCATGAATAATAATTGAAAACTATCAGAAGCCCTGTTCAGGCAGTACTATCAGCACTTTGATTACATATACTACTATATACTATAATTAAGTAATTGGTCAATGGCAGATAGTTAAAAGTACTTTCTTGGCATATGCTCTGTCTAATTCTGCACTCGCATGTCTGCATCCAGCAAACCGTCCATCAGACAAAAATAGAACATTGACCAGCACACATGGTTTCAAAGTTAAATAGCAGGCAAAGTTGATTAACAAAATAATAATAATAGGCAAACGTTACTTAGCAGGATTAGTTAAATAACAGGCAATTTATGTTTATTTCTACATTTCCAATCAATAATTATACTTTCGTAAGGATTGCCAACACAATTTCAGAGTCCTAGGCACAGATATTAACTTCTACAGCAATCATTCCTACCTACATGACAAGATTATGTACGCTCAGGACACTTGGGCCTTGTCCTAACATGACAGGTCATTTAGGGTCACATTCAGAGGTCATTTGATGGTCAATCGGGCCACTTTAGCCACTTTATACTTGTAAAACCTTGATAGGATAGGAAATAGTTGAGAAGCTAGTTAGTAGATGAAAGCAAAAGGATTCTATCTGTCACTTTGGTGAATTATCACATAGGATAATTTTGCTTTCATCAAATTTAATAACTGAGAGTGTGTGCTTGTTAAAGTAGTTAGTGGGGGAGTAGTGTTGTAGAAATTGTTTAAATTGCTCCACCCACTTGTGACTGTCACCCCACGCATACCCCCTCCTTACTGGACACTTACATTTTAACAAATTCAATAATAGTTGTAGGATAGATAATAGCGAATCTAGGGACACTGTTAGAACTACTTGCTGATGGAGGACACTGCTAATTATCTGCAATGAATGATAAAAAAACCTATACCCTGAAAAAGGTGTGGGGCATTAAGGACATCAGCTACATTGGTTCACCTTCCACTACCTCACTCAATCATCAATGTTTCAGGACACCGTCAGATTGAGTAGAATGACTATCAATTAATTGTCCTCTCTTTTACTATACACAGACTTAAATAGCAAGCAATACTTGTTCATCTATTGAAAGGCTAGTAAGGCAGCTTAACAAATGATGAGCTAAAAGAATTGCAGAAAGTCAACTGAATGAACCTACTTTAGATTTTATTCCATTGACTTTCCTGTTAGATACCTAGAATACTGAAAGTTAGCTCTCTTGTGTATCTATTATTGTTCCACTAATCATTTATAGACCAATCACAAGGTTATGGCCACTCAGTAATGTATTCTGCACTCAGATATGAATACATGTAGGATTTTCATGGTTTGGACATTTTTTAAATCATGATGTAGAAAATCCTAGTTCCATGGAAGTTATGAGAAAATGAATTTAGAACACTTCAAACATCTGAAGACTTTCACTTTTCTTGGATGCCAACAGTTTCCATGCGTTTATTGTGGGTGGGGTTGAAGTCTCTAGTAGAACCAGAACCCCTCAGCCGCCAATTTTCTCCATTACTTAAAATAAATGCCTATACTGCCATTTCCCATTTTACCAAAGACCATTTTTTATGCAAATAGATTTGTTTGAACATTAAAATCTTTTCACATCAAACATCTTGAGCTGACAGGCAAACATGCACGATGATGCACCAAAAAACTGCAAAAAGTTATTAAAGATACGTCAAAATGAGCAAAAATTGTTAAAACACACACACACTCTGCAGCATGTCCGAGTTTTTTGCTACGTTTATGAATATTGCATTTAACACTTTGTTGAGGCCAAGTGAAATGGCAACAGTCACAGAAATCAAACCATGGGCATCTATTGCCTCAAATTATAGTCAGAACTACAGGAACACAGACTTATTCCACTTTATCTGTCCGTCAAATTTCAGCCAGCCAATAAAACGTGAACATGAAATCAGCCCTCTAAACCAGAAACACCGTAATAATCAAGTACATCTACAAGTGATCAAGCCAAATAGCTTTTCGCCATTACTACATAGTTATAATGTGCACAGAAAACTACATTAATCAGTGCTTCGGAGGAAAATGATTTGTCGGAACATTTACTGGAGTTTTGAAGGCAAAAAAACTGAAACTACAACAAAATGCTGTTTACGTTAGCTTCAGGCTGGGCTTTCAATTTTATTTATTGTTTTTATTACGCCAGAAATGCATTACATTTGCATTATTGCCCATAATCTGTACTGTTAAAATTGACAAATGCACAAAGTTAATGACGGTAAAAACTGCATATGACACTTAACGGTGAAAGACCCTTTGGTTATTGACTAATCAACTTCTGCATATCTATGTCTGCAATGTGAAACTATAAGTATTCAGTGTTGACTTATGTGATGAAATTTAAACCATTGTACATTAATATAATTACTGTATGTTCTTGTATTTCCAAATGATTTTGAATATCAATTAATCTCTACATACATTGATTAGAAGAATTCTTGAACAGGCGCACAACCATGGTGCTTTCTGAAATGATGGCCCCAAAGGTTTGTCAAAATAAAGTGTAGAAAAAGATGGCACGAATTGGAGAGACATAATGTTCTACTGTATTCTCTAATGACATTAGAACCATCATAGTCTTAGATGACAATTATTCATAAACAACTAAGCCTATCAACTCTTTCCGTGAAACGCTGTCATTACATCAGGATCTACATACAGAATGGTTCCACAATTCTTCTACACCCCAGTGACAACCAGTCAGCTTAACATGTAGACTGGTTACATAACTCACTCCACCCCACTGACAAGCCTGCTGATAAAACTAGTAACCAGTCAATTATTATCCAATCAAATTATGTAAATCTTGAGCACATCCTGTGTCTCGGAAGACCAATGTGACAACATGAAATCAACCTAGGGAAAACGGCTGACAGCTCTTGAGTCATAATTTACTGTGCATGGACAAGTACTCTTAGAAGATTGTCTGCAAGAAAGACTGAAGGAAACTACACTGGTGAACAATTCCATCATTTCGTTATAGGGACAACTCTGTACATTCGCATGAGTGATCTGCCTTTTGGGTAGGTATTCTCATTACTTAACAAAGAAAACTACCACGTTTATTGTTTGAAGTAGACATACGCATTCTGATTGACAAAGCACTGAAGCATTACTATATGTTATAGGAAAGTCTAATATTATGTAAACATTGAAATCTATTATTGTCCTCGGCATTAAAGAAAAACACAATTTCATTTTTTTACTATAAACATATTGTAGAAATACCTACCAACAAAGGAGCAAACTCTTACCAACTTGAAATTTCGAAAAGAGGGAATACTCAGCCCTTTCCCTATAGTCAGACAAATAGACACACAAGCAAACACATGCACATAACAAACAGAGGTGACACGTTACATGCCCTTTTGTCACTGCATTATAAAATTAATATTATAAAATTGTAGTAATAAATGATTTATTCAAATTAAAAGTTTGGTGACATTGGCAGCCATGTGCAGTTCGGCCAATTATTTTGTAACTGAATCTACAATAGAAACATTGCAAATTACATTTGTCTATTCTGGGCAAGTATGATAACCCATCAAAAACCCAGAGCCCCTCACAAAGTAGTAATCTTCAAATCTGTTATTCTGCCCTTCTGTCTCAATTTGTTTAAAAGATTGAAAAACAACAAAATCACTGGAAACCCCTTTGGCATTCAATTGTGGTGTTTTATTATCTTATATTTAAACACTTCAACATGCAGATTGCAAACATAACCAAAACAGTATTATCCAAAAACTGCTGATATTTCATTCTTCAAATATGTTGTCACTGGAAACTAATGTGGAAGTAACAAAGACAAGTGAACACAACACAACAGTCAAAAGGTGTTATTTTCTCCATGTTAACACAATAGGACAAGTGAATGATGTAAGCTGCTTGTTATTATTCAATTCCATCTGCCACAGCTACCATTGTTATTGTTTGATTTAAGGCCTGAATGTTACAGTGACAAAATAGCCGTACAATTATTTTTGACAATGAGCTCCATGAAAATTACCACTATCTTCCACCACATAAACTTTATACTTGCACTTAATATGTAGACAATCCTCTAAAAGGTATTGTCTGGAAAAATATACACGAGACATAGAAACTAATAAATTGCATATTAAATAGACGACAGTTGTAAGACATGACACAGAATCAGACAGACTTTTCCAAACTAAGCCATTGTTCTTCTCAAAGACCAAACAAAGCTGCTTTTCTATTCACTGCACTTTTATACCATCCAGATATAATTCAGCTTTTCAATTCTGATGCACGATTTCTGTACAGATATGTCTCTTAATAATATAAAATCACTGAAAACAGAAACGACATTTCAATGGTGTTATAAGAACATTATTGTAAGCACTGTTTTAGATCATATTTAGTTGATGTAATATTGCCGAGAGTCATTTAATTTCACGTTGAGAGAAGGTTGGAAACTGATGCACAATGTCTCACAAAGCCAAAAATATTAGACACCATCGTAGAAAATCACTAAACTTGCAAAGATAATTTAATTCTGTAAGTCTAATGGAAGTATGAGAACTCGCTAGCACTCTGTAAAAAATCAATGTACGTAAAACTAGCAGGCGTGAAGAAGGGAAGGGAGGGGGAAGAAATTAGAGTGAGATCTCCAAGAACGAAGCGCGAGAGAACTGTCAGCAGACGTTATGAATCACACAGGATCACATAGAGAACGCTGTGAATTACAAATCGATGACATTGTCACTACATGATTGTGCCCTCCACACTTTTTCTCCAATCTCTTGTAATTGAAGACTAAACACGAATATTGCTGTAACATTTGCATTGTCAAGAGGCCGCTCAACATTTTGCAAACTAACACTCCATCGCTATTAAAAGGTTAAAAAGGTCATGCAAAAAATGAGGGCTGTTTTTCAATAATCGTCCAATAGTTTCACACTCTTTACCCTTAGAAGGTGTTGGCTATGAATGTAAAATCCACTACCCTAGGGCACTGACTATGTGAATGGGGGTCTTGGCAAGAGTGATTCTAACTTTGGGGCCCAAGAGAAGAGGTGCAGGCGTTAGTAACACTAATAGGGGCAACTAATTGAAAGCAAAAAGGAAGAAATATTTGACACCGAGATGAAGGCTATTGATACAAACAAGACAAATGAATATAGTCAGGTGCCACAAGCTACATTCAGTAATTGTGAAAAGGTGGAAAGAAGAACTTTGGGGACTCAGTCTGTGAAACTCTGAACTAATATAGGAAATGTAATATGGGGCTAATTACACAGCTGTGACAGACGGTGCTGAATATTAGCTTTACTATTTCTAATGAGAAAGAAAATGAATACTATGTCAAATAACTTGCAAACATGATTTTTTTTATGAAAGTTCTGGGATTCTTATGGATTTATTTCTATTTGTTTCATTCTGCTAGCTTTTCCAAGAGAGACAAAGCAAGGACACAAAATAGATCTAATTGAACTGTAGCCTAGAACAATCCATACCATAATAGATTTAGCAAGCTAATTACAGAGACAAAAATCTTCAAACCCAATCTAACCACCAACAACCTTAAAACAATAAAGCTAAACCGTGTAGACACTTGTCTGTGAAAGAATGCTACAAAATTAATGAAACAAGTGCTTTCAAATTACAAAACATTGTTATGAACTTATTTCACCGTCATTTTATTTTCTATTATGCATGTCATAGTATACTCTGCTGAAACTTGAATGTCAGGTTCACATGTTTGAGTGAATATAATGTGTGTGAAATTCTCGACATCGGAAAACCCCATTACCTGTTGGTGGCAAATTATGTTATAACATTGCTGACTAAATTAATGTATTGTATTTCTTGTATCATGATAACTCTGATAAATGTAGTGTCTCTTCCGTTAACGGACCCGAAAACTGAAACGGCAGAAACATTTGACTACCCCTCTGATCTCTGTCAGGTTTTGTCGGTTTATGTGGGGTTTATTTATAGCTACGATACTACCATGTGACGGTCCATGAAAAATGAACATGACATAACGTAATACCATCTGACATGGATAGCTCGGCGTCCAGTAACTAAGGGTTGATGAATATCCGTAAAACACCGAAAGAAAAGATTGGCTAAGTGTAATAGATACATTCCCTCGCCATTGGAGTCCCTGACAAGTTCATTATAGATGATATATAGTATGTTGAAACTGTGAGAAAGCCTTGAAAACTTAATGCCAATCTTAATTATAAGCATGCAAAACACAGCCAGAGATGCATTACATGGCACAGGTTTTCATGCTTTCACCAATTTCAAACTCAACATGTCCTCTATTTCCCCGCAGAAGAAAACAGCAAGAAGAAACACAGATTTATACTATATTGTGCATCTTGGTGTACAATATTCTTTGTGGAGGATATTCTACAAAGATCCGTGTCAAAATGGCTTCTCTCTTGGTATCATATGAGTGACTGGCCAATCAGATGATTATTTTATTGAAATAGACAAATGAAAATTTAATCTTTACAAATTAGATGGTCAAAAACATATTCAGCTTCTCACAGCCAATCAAAATTAGGCAAATATTTAAAATTGACCAATCCAATGCAAGTTTTTATCTGAGTGACCAATCACATGCTAGCTTTCAATCCTAGTGACCAATGAGAATCAAGATCTTACTTTCTATTCTGTCTGTCTGACCATTCACTGTCCTTGAGATCATCTTCTCCATAGGAACCACCATAAGAGTTACCATAGGAATAATCGTACTGTAGTTGTTGACTGTTCAAAGGTGCCGGAGTATCCTGGGCCATCACTGCAAATAGAAGTAAACAAACACATAAATAATATTGCACATTAAATAATCCCCCAAATTGTCAAACTTTAACTTTAGGCTGTGGGTAAACTGCATTTGACCCATATAGAACATTGCAAAGTTGATTTAAATAAAATATTGGATAAACAGAGGAGTATTTTCTAACAAAACGTACATTTGGGACAAGAAATAAAGACATGGCTCTTATAACATGTTGGAAAACTTACAGTGTTAGGAACCTAAAGTATAACAACCCAAGACGTGTAAGTTCTAGTCTTAAGCTACAATCTATACTTTGAATGATCTCGCCAAATCTTTTATAAACAACAATTCTTCCACGTCTCTGCTGGACCTAAATATGTGTCAAGCAAAAGGGTTTGGATACTAGGTGAATCATTATGTGTAATATCAACAAACTACTTACAACAGCTTTCACGCATTAACAACATATTTCTTACATCTCAACAACAAATCAATAATCAGACAGCATACGGTACACGCAATGACCATATAAACACTCAGAAATAAACCAGATTCCATTAACAAGATTCTAACGATTGATTTTTATTTCTACCATGGATACTAAAATGTCTAAAAGTTCCAGATTCAAAGACCTTTAGTTATAAATCTAGCCAAGAAGGTTTGTTGTGAAGATATAAACAGGACATGTTAACGACTTCACATTTTTATTGAATCATTAACTGTCCGTAGTACCAGTCATCAAACCCGATAATCTAAAATCTGCCATCTTACTATTACAGACCTTTAGATAATTACCGACACTTTAACATTGTTTTTCCAAATCCTGTGCTTTTTCACTTCATCCTTTGAGTAATAGTTTTAATGCTTCCCTTGTGAAAAAACTTGTTACTCCAGCATGTAATAAACGACAGAAGTTACCCAAATAAGGCATCTGTTTTTTTGGAGGGGACAAGTAAATGGAAAATGGGTGGAAATAAAAGTTGAAACACACAGATGTACTTTGTGAGAGAGAGAGAAGATTATTAACAATGGGTGTGCTCCTAGTTTAAGGACAAAGAATTCAGATGGCCTATTTCGAAAGTATGTCCCTGTGGTGAAATTTCTTGTCGTAATTTTGGGTCAGGTGTATTTCTGTTTTCCATTAATTATTGCTCTACAACAGTGTAACCAATAGTCCAAAGTCTTGTTGAAATAGCCATTATACCACAGTCACTTTGTATTGTTGCTTCTGATTGGATGTCATGACATAGTTTGTGACTTTAAAATGTCCTTAAATGTTCGCAAATAAATTTTTTCGCTGGAAGCAAGGAATGCTCCCCCAAATGCCTGTTGTCTCTTAAAGCAGAACTTGTAATCCAACACTACTTGTACACGAAGGCATGACAAAGAAAACCACCTTTTATGAAAAGAATTAAAGAGAGATAAAATGTAAGATAGGATTATGGTTCTGTTTTCTGCACTTCCTCTCATTTACAACTATGTATGTACCAAGTTTAATTTCAATCCTTTTGTACAAGATATGGCCAGAACAAGCAACCATTATAAAAAATAAATGGTTATGGGGAGATAACTCTGTCAATATACTGGGTAGGATTATGGTTCTTGTGCAGTGCACTTCCTCTCACTGCCGACTATCTATATACCAAGTTTCATTTCAATCTCGTTTGTACTTTCAAAGATATGGCTCAGACAGGCATCCATTATAAAACTAAATGGTTAAGTGGAGATAACTCAGTAAATATACAGGGTAGGATTATGGTTCTTATGCACCACCTTTCCTCTTACTCTTATCTATCTATAAACCAAGTTGCAAAACCATTGCAATCCCTTTTGTACTTTTCAAGATATGGCCCGGACAGGCAACACTTATGAAAAATGGTTAAAGGGAGATAACTCAATGAATATACAGGGTATGATTATGGTTCTTGGGTTCCTGCCCTTCCCCTCATCGCCATTTTTCTACATACCAAGTTTTATTTAAATGCCACCAGTAGTTTTAAAGTTATTTGCCGGACAAGGTACCGGACGGATGGATGGACGTGTACCAACACTGCATATTGTGAGCTATTTTGATGGTACAGATGCATTTATGAGCTTACATAAACTTTTTTATGAGTTTACCAACAGTTTTCATGCAAAATATAAGCCCATAAGTTGCAAATGCTGGCTCGGACAGACAACGCAGCAACTATATGCTTCCCCTTTTGGGGAGCATAAAAATTACAAGTTCGCCGTACATTTGTATCCTTTTTACTCATATTTACACCAATAGTTTTAGATAGAAGGAGTTCATAGTCTGACCAATACCAACAGTTTTAGATAGAAGGAGTTCATAGTCTGACCAATACCAACAATTTTAGATAGAAGGAGTTCATAGTCTGACCAATACCAACCGTTTTAGATAGAAGGAGTTCATTGTCTGACCAATACCAATGGTTTTAGATAGAAGGAGTTCATAGTCTGACCAAAACCAATAGTTCTAGATAGAAGGAGTTCATTGTCTGACCAATAC
>ENA-OREC01000556-OREC01000556.1-marine-metagenome-genome-assembly--contig:-NODE-556-length-15220-cov-12.948293_pt1 | contig 15220 bp, 3 predicted proteins | sample MGYA00248626_ERZ508543 | MGnify/ENA primary metagenome ERZ508543 (study PRJEB26211, sample SAMN05518279) | marine metagenome | isolation source: Puget Sound, Washington, USA | host: Bankia setacea... | reverse complement strand
CTATTCATACAGCTGAATTCATCCAAATATCAACAATTTGTATGAGGCAAGCAAGGTGAATACATGTAGTCATACTGCTGAAAAAAGCCGATCAGTTTTATAACAGTATTGAAAGATTGAGAAAAAAAGTTTAATAGGGAGATACGGTTGACAGTACACACAAAGAGACCCTTGTTACACCCCTTAATCTGTACGACCTATCAAACATACTCTGTTACTCATCCATGTGATATATTATATTGATTGAAGGAAACCATCGACTTGTGAACAATTCCTACACGTTAAATACCATAAATACAGACTGGAGTCAATCAGGTACATTGAGCTATAAATTTCAACACCGTTGACAAATATGTGCTAGATTCAATGTGTATCGATAGCGTTGATAGCTTGTACACTTAATGTTCACAGACAGCCCAACAATCTGTCAATGGTTCATACAGTGTTGACTGAGAGAAAAATGTTTGAAAAAAAAAACTTTGAAAAAATCAGATATTGAATACATTGGTTTGACAGCATGAGCATTGTTCATTAACTTGATCTACTCTTGAACATACATGTAGACTGCTAAGATTTGCACTGTTAATTATCATCATCTACATACATTATAAAGCTCAAATTACATCTTTGTTTAATTTTACTTCATGACAAAATTGACTTTAATGGGTGGGGTTTTGGAGAAGCAGTTGTCTAGATTTGTGTTACAGATACTGTTCAAACACAAGGCCACAGTGGCTAGGGGTCATCTGGCTTTGTCTAGCTTTGTATACCCCTTCATACACACAAAACCTTGCTACATCAGCCAACACAATGTCTCCCTATTTTCCATTTGCTGACAGGCGGGACATGATAAATATCTGTTAATTGACAACGTATACCAATTAAGTCAGCATGCTTCATTACACCTTCAATACACGGCAGTACATGACACAAGCTCATTGCCCCAAGGCCTTCTACTCCTTTAGGCCAACGCATGTTCACGGACAAACACACAGTAAAAACCATAAAAAGCCTCTTACTATCGTTACCAGCCATTAAAAACGGGGACCAACTTTTGAATAGTCACCAGGCTTACTCATCAACACACTTCCTTTATTACATTCTTAGGTTTTAGTCTCTCAACCACACTAACTTAAGGATTATATACATATATATACTCATGAGAACTGATTTTACTATCCATATATGTTCTCTTCAGTTTATTATTCGACTCTTAAAATTGGGTTTCTTCGTGGAAGAGTCATCGATTAAAATCATAGCATGCAGCATAAAAAATCAGCAGTTTTTGAAGCTCTCAGAAAAGTTAATTGCTTTTACAAGAGGGCTAAGCAGATCTTAATTCCTCTATCCTTTTAACTTTAATTACAGCTGGATGTAGGCAATCTCTGCGAGCAGGTATGCAGGTTTTAGAGTCTAAGTTATTAACTGCAACTGCCGTCCATATGTCATATATTACTGCCAAACAGATGATAATTCATGGGAAACATAAACAACTCTCTGCATGCTATAATTCAAGTTTAATTGAAGAAGTTCATACTTGAAATTTCAATTTAGTTTTTTTAAAGTTCTTCATTACTCAGGGGCCATTTCTCAACTCAGTGGAACGTTTTTTCTCACCCATTTTTAAAGTGAAACCAAATCAACCCACCAAAAAGTCATCATTATTCAACAATATGTTTTGCTTCACAGGTTTTTGTGTGAAAAAGAGATAATTTTAGAAAGCTAATAGTTATAAACATTATCATTATTAAAGAATAGCTGAGCATCCATCTTCCATACTAGATGGGCTATGGGAAGGGTTGAGGATAATTTCACAGGGTGTTTGTGTCTTTTTCCCTGGTTGTGACTATGGTCTATTCTTTCATCAACAATTAATCTATAAGTGAATACGAAAAGGATCTATCGGTTTCTTTATTCAATAGCAATTAGAACCTTTTCGCTTTCCGCCTGTTGAAATGCTGCTTACCTCACTGGTTCTGAGAAGGACTCTATACTGGTACAGCCCAGCCTCCGACTTCCCTAGATTGTTGCCTCGCTCCTCTAACTTTTCTCGTTTAATGCTAATAGCCAAAGGCCCAAGATTGTCATCGATGCCAAAGTAATTCTGGTGTTCTGCAAAATAAAGCGAGTTTGATACATAACTGAATCAGCAACATCAATAGCTATTGTCCACAAGATTGGCCTGTCGCCTGACAACAAGGATGGAAAAATGCCATTGTTTGAAATCATCTTTGCCCCATTACACATTATTACCAATCCAATAAACTTAAAAGAAAGCAACTTGAGGGCGAAAGTAATGGCAATACAATAGCAATAATCCATAAGATAACAATGTTATAGGGCTGGTTATAAGTTTGGACTTTAAAGCTTTCACTGCAATAAAGCCTCCAATTACAAAAGCTTTCACTAGTCGAAGATCGCTATCACTGTATTTAACCACAACAACAAAAGATAGATTGCTCTTGTAGGGAGAATATTGAGCACAAGTCCAAAACTCCTATAAAACTGGGAACTAAACAGTTGGGAGGAGGGGAGGGGGGGAGGGGGGTTCCAGTCTCGTATTTTCTACCATCAATTGGCCACACGATGACTGATAACCATGGCAATAGCTCCAACCAGCTTTCATGGCCCTATGAGCACAGTTTCCAATTTGTTTTATTGCCATTTAAGATAAAATTGTTAATATTCCCATCTTTAGTCCTAATCATGTCTTGTGAGGAGGGAACAAATTCAATCACAGAGTAAAAAGCTTGCATATAATGGTGGTTACAGGGTTTAATTTGGAAATATGGTTTATACATCAAGCTTGAGTTCCTCTATAGTGTTTCTTCTAAACAAAATATGGATTTATAGAGAAATAAAAAATGGAAAAATCAAACTTTTTTAAAGCATCTTATTTGTTACAGGAAAAAATGCCTGATATCTAGCAGATGACTGTCAAATAATTAAACAAAACAGTTATACATCTGTAGCTAAAACTCCCTTTATAAAATCGTCACCCTGAAAAAGCTCTTATAAGCTGCTTGTGGTTTGATCAATTTCACACATCTGCATGAGTGATTAACATATAAAAGATTAAAGTGTGAAGGTAAAATATTTGTCCTGTCCATACACACCACTCTACATGTTTTGAATGGACGCTAAACTGACCATGATAAACGTGATAATGGCAATTTTAACATATACACACCAACTATGTACACTATGATACTTTCAATAATTCCAGATTTACACCTTTGACATTCTGCAGTGAAATAGCGTGAAAGTTGGCAAAGGTTTTTGTGTAACTTGCGACAGTACACACTTCTCAGCCATTGTAAACGTAATAGCTATCAAAGCTTCGGCACAAGATATACCACCACTTCGGCATGCAATCATGAATGTATTCAGTGTTTAAAAATAAAAGTAAACAATCTCAATATGATTGACAATTGACACGATTGTAAAAACACAAACAAAATATAATTGATTTTATTTGTCAATTACTACAATGTATTTACATACCAATTTAGTTTTTGTTGCTTATATATTATGTTGGTGTATATGTATTTATATTGTGTAAGTGATTCCTGAAATATGTTTTGCCTGTTTAAGACACCAGCAACGTCTATAACTATCATTTTGTTGGCCCGATAATTAAATTATATGATGAATTTTGTTTATTGTGGATTCATTTGCATGGTGAACAAAATCAACAACCTTATCTGCTAACTAAATGCACACACAAGTCCTGGACAGACAAGCTAATTACAGAGATACTGTTGGCCTTCAGACAATTAATTCTGGCCATTCGGATGATTTATCACAGCTACCATGGCCATATGCTTCAAGTTGAGAGCATAAAACAGATTCAGTGACCAGAGGAGAGAGACAAAAGATGGTAGAGAAGGAAGTTACAGGCTCTGACTAACAACAATCGCAAGGTGAAAGTGAAAGGCTTCTAATTGCTATTGAATAAAGAAACTGAAAACTGAGTCCAAACGAATATAACTTAAGAAGACACACAAACAATGAACACGAGACCAAGACACATGTCAAAAACCCTGAGAAGAAAAGGCGTTACCACATGGTTTAATCTCAATTTACAATAATTAATGCCTCCCCTTCTCTCGATAAAAATGGTCTATAATCTCTTGAACAATTAGCTGCGATGTTTACCAGGCTGCGCTAGAAGAGGGAAGTGTGTGTTTGTATTATACAGATGGCTTAAATTATCAATAGATCCAGAGATATTTGCTCTTAACTTAAGTTATCAATTGAATACCATGAAGAATTCAGCAAACTGACTTTTCACCAACATTGCCAATGTTAATATTATGGCTAAAATATGACAAGGTATGACTGTGAGATGGTATGATAGGAGAAAGTGAAACAAAATGTCCAAATCACCGACAATATTGAAAACACATTCACTTCTGAATTGCCTTCATCATAGAATACCTGTATAATTTCTCTTAGATAGTGTTGTGTGATTTGCATGCAATGTTTGTTTGTTTTGGACAGGTATGTAGAAGCACTTTTTCCACGATGATGACGCACTGAGTCTTGTGTAAGAGGCTATGAGATTGGTTTTGGCACCGGAAAAGTACTTAATACTGTATAATGATAATAATGTACCTCATATCTCATCATATTCTGCAGATTATAAGCCCTTAGATTGTAAATTATATCAATGTAAAAGACAGGGGAGTAGAACTCGGTAAGAGATGATGATGATCAAACGCAAACACAGGTAATATTGGCAGCATATTACCTGTATCAGTCTGTGGAAGATATTCAAAAAAAGCTCACACAGTCAAAACTAAACCGTGGGAGAAAACCTGCCCAGTATACATTCATTTCAGTTGTCTCCATATCTTAATCAACAATTTAAACATCAATAACACCCTCCATACTGACAGGTGGGGTCCAAACACACTGCCCTGTTTGCCATCAAGCTCACTCAACACTATATACTCACTAAACACAATGGATGGCGAGGAATGTCACATGCATTCAGGACCTGTCAGCTTAAACCCATTAACAGTTCACAATGTGAAGTAAATAAATTGGCAGCATGCAATGAGGTATGAACTAAGGGGTGATTAAGACAAACAAATATTCCTGACATCTGTGGAAAACCTTAAGACTTTCTGTCAGGAAACATGGGAATTGTTCATTTCAAAAACTTTTAGTAAAAGTACACAAGGTCCAGGATCTTCAAATTCACTATCCAGTACAAAGTGGAAAGTTCAATCAAAATTTGACTATTCATGAAGAGAATGCAAATTTGTCGCCACCATTTGCTTGGCACAGATATGTCAGATAGTTTTTGCATTTTAACTTTAAACAAAGGATCTGGAGGCAATTAAGGAGGAGTACACCTGTTTCAACTAGTACATTTTCAAGCTACAGCCAGCCTATAGCCTATGCAACCATACTTATGTTTTGATTGCCAACAATTTATCAATGTTGATCAGAATGCAGCCAAATTCCTGTCTAAATACCATTTCAATTTAAAAGCCGTAATGCTATTGTTGGTTAATGTCAAATTGCACAAAACTAAAACTGTACACCCCCAGGCTAGTGTGTCTATATTGTGTGATTGACTTGTTGGACATCTTTGTTCTCACTAACATCTTTACACAGGACATTCCATTGACAATGTTTATGAACAACGGAGACAATAAATGGCTTAAGATGAACTAGTATCTTAATCCGCTAATCCGCGACTTTGTATTGAAGTTGAGCGCGACACAGCATTTTTTCGACCCTAAGTAAATATTGCTGTTCCAGAGTCATACAGATAACCCAGTATTTATTGGTATATGATGTCCCTGACTTGTTTGTACTGTCTCTCAAAATGTACATAGATGAATAAATTTGGCTGAATTAAACTCACAAATTACTGTGTTGTCTGTTGGCCCTTTGTTCTGGCTCTATGAGGTATAAGAACAATTCTGCAGTACAAAGATAGTTATGTCCTCTCCTTATTTGTTTGCCCATCAATCACACATGACAAAATGGAAGAAAATAGTAGAAATTATACTCTTAAAAAAACAAAAACTGATATAACATTACGATAATAGTCTAGACTGATTTTAAGCTTGAACATTTAACATTTTACTTTAATAATAGACTTCAACTGTAGATCACCAAAGCAAAACTTGACAAAAGGGGCCCAGCCATGTGTACAGTGTGTACTCAATTTGGGGTAAAAAACAAAGTAAGACAGGTTCAAACTCAGATATAATTTTCCAAACTTCTTAGATCATCTTCATAGCTACGAAACTGATAAGATCTTAGCTAACGGAGCAACGTACACTTTATTACACTGGTTGTCTCAATAGATAGGTAGGTACAATGTAGTAACCTGTTACTTGTATATATGAATATATCCTTTTCATTGTACAGTATACCCATACATACAAGAAAAGAGTATCATTTTTCAACGTGACATTTTCATTTTATTACTAAGCTATCCATAAAAGTACGGAACTGTATCTACCGGTACTTAATCACTTATATACATGTAGCGTAGAGTAAGGTAACATCAGAGTTAATACGTGTATACATAACTGAGCTGCCTTGAGGGTTAAAGTTTGAAGTATGGGTTAGATCTATTTTTATGACAAGATTGAGACAGAATCAATCAGTGACTAGACTTTGTATATTACCTTCAAACTCTGAACTAATGTTTTAACCAGTCACCATTTTTATAGCCTTTTTTTGCTGACATAATACATGTAATTTAGCCTTGTTGATGACGTGGATTTAAATGCAAATCACACCAGCCACTAATTATCTGAAGATGTTTTAGCATCAGCAATGAGTCTATGAACCAAGTTGACACTATAAACTCATTGGGTTGGCGGTTCTTTGCCTTCTTTCAATAGTAATCACTTCATTCATTTCAATACTTGACATTTGAGTGAGTGAATGCAAGATGGTTCTATCTACTTCTTCACTTTAAAGCAGTTAGAACGTTCTTGCTTTTAGCCATTGTGATAGTGTTTTTTACTATGCTCATAAATGGTTGGGCAATCCTTTGTTCTATTGGATGGTATCTGTCACAAGTGGCCTGGATAACACATTGATGTCTATAGTTGTGAGTTGTTGTTCAATGACATCTGATCACAATTAAACACAATCATCAAATTGTAATGTATAGATGTGTTTTTCTCTTTACGGTCATTGTTTTAATTGATTATATTAACTCTCTTTACACAAATCTACAATTTATGATCCATGACTAACCAAATTCAACGTTTCAAGCTATACACTGACTGAATTAAAGATAAATCAAGTAAAGACTATAACAAATGTTGACAGTTACCTTCTATTTTTACACCCACCACCCACTACCCATTACATTTGTTCTTGTTTTAAATTATTTAAATGTTTTTGAGCGAATTTGTCTAATACAACATTTCAACAATAATTGGAAAGCCATTAGCAGTACATGTATTAACTTTAAGGAAGACGTATGATAATAGTTCAGCTGGTATGACATTTTAGGGAAACACATATTCTAATTGATTTATATCCTTATTCAATTTATTGGTTTGATTGACCACATCAAGACAGAACCAAGTACCAGTGCACTGATTACCTTGAAGTTAAATCATTCTTTAAACAAAACAACACACCATTAAAAAGACAAAAAGGTTTACTTCCTGAACAAAATCTTTCTTTGGGATCAGATATCTTTAGTTTCATGAACAAAATCTTCCTTTGGGATCAGATATCTTTAGTTTCCTGAACAAAATCTTCCTTTGGGATCAGATATCTTTAGTTTCCTGAACAAAATCTTTCTTTGGGATCAGATATCTTTAGTTTCATGAACAAAATCTTCTTTTGGGATCAGATATCTTTAATTTCATGAACAAAATCTTCCTTTGGGATCAGATATCTTTAGTTTCATGAACAAAATCTTCCTTTGGGATCAGATATCTTTTAATTTCATGAACAAAATCTTCCTTTGGGATCAGATATCTTTAATTTCATGAACAAAATCTTCCTTTTGGGATCAGATATCTTTTAATTTCATGAACAAAATCTTCATTTTCCAATCAGATATCTTTTAATTTCATGAGCAAAATCTTCCTTTGGGATCAGATATCTTTAATTTCATGAACAAAATCTTACTTTGGGGTCAGATATCTTTAATTTCATGAACAAAATCTTCATTTTCGGATCAGATATCTTTAATTTCATGAACAAAATCTTCCTTTGGGGTCAGATATCTTTAATTTCATGAACAAAATCTTCCTTTATGATCAGATATCTTTAATTTCATGAACAAAGTCTTCCTTTTGGATCAGATATATATCTTGAATAATTCATCTGTTACATACACTACATCTTAACCTGTCTGAAGATTGGAAACTCATTTCTAGACACTTGCTGATGTTTTACAGATAACAACTGGGATTATATAGCGAGACCCAGTTATATGTTGGCAACTATTCAATTGTATTAAAGGTTACTAACCCTTGACACAAAAGAATTAATCCAAGAAATGCAGCATATTAAGTTAGCGTAACCATAGTAAACATTCAATATAATAAGCCACAATCAAAATGCTGACATTTAAAAATGCAATATAGAGGAAAGTGCAAGATGACAGGAGAGAAGATTAAGGAAAACTTTCAAATGAATTCCAAATTGCCATTTTCATGTATAGATAGTGCAATGGTAATTTAATATGTATTTGGGATGATAAAACTGAAATGTATATATATGAGCCTATATATTGTATTAAAGCTTTTACCTTAAGGAATTCGTAAAATGTATATGTTCTTTATAATAGTGTTTTCTGAAGTATGTTTATTTAAAGTTGAATGTTTTTTCCATAAAAAAGGTACGTTTGTATGTTAATAATTATGTATTTAGTAGTCCTTGTACCTAATTATTGATTGTGTTTTATTCTCTCTTTTCTTTTCCATGCAATATTTGTGTTAGGACTATGAGCTATGTACATGCTTTATGTCTAAATAAATGTATGCTCTGTTCTGTTCTGGTTAAGCCTAGTTGTGTGAAAGCTGTGTGATAGCATTGTAATGTGTTAAAATGCTCAAACACAATTTAACAGTATTATCACTTTTCTCTTCTTCAAATTTCATTAACGGCATTGCATCAATGGTTTTCTTGTATATATATATTTATATGAGCCTGTAGGCAAAATATTAGACAGTGTTGATAATGACCTAAAACTGCAAATACTTTGGACACCTGGATCTTGCCATGTCATTCTGACCCATCCCATCACTTTGACCTTGATATCACATTGGTTACCAGACAAAGCTATGTAATGATCAACAAATGTAAAACCTCACCTTGTCCATTGAAGAAATGTCTGTAGTAATATGATCCAGAATCCACATACTCTATCACATGACCTTTGTGTTTCAGGTGTGGAGGTAATATATGTCCCACTGTAGTTGGTGAACAGTCTAAGATAGTCACTCCGCAGCATTCTGGGGCGCGACTAAATGTTATTGCACTTGGTTTGGAAATTTTATCCCTATTTGTTTGTGTATTTTTAGTTTTTGCAGCACTTTGAGTCAAGCCTACAACACGTTCCTCCTCTCCTCCGATTTCATTACGAAAGAAGGAGCATGATTGAACTAATTCATTACACTGACCATCACCATCGTCCACATTTCCAGCAATATCAGGAGCCTCAGCATCTCCAGCAAAGCTCTCCCTGGTGCCCGATGCTGCGGAGGCACCCGTTGATATGTTAGAAAAGTTTGTCACAGATTTCCTACTTTTTAATACACTATTCACATCAAACCCTATACTTTGACAATCATAATGTGCAAACGCTTTTTCCCTTAACCTATCATCTCCCTTACTTTCCAGTTCTGCCAGAGTGTCAGCTCCTGCTTTAGCACCAAGCGACTCTGGCTCATTTTTACCACGTATTCTTTTCCAAACCCCAGGGTTAACATCGGGGGTGATTGACTTTGAACGCAACTTTCTGTCTTTTTTCCGTGACCTTGGACTTTGGCCTCCATCATCAGTTTCATCAGGGGCGGCTCGTTGTGGAATGACCGAACCATTTGCTATTTTTTCCAGATTCTGTAAAAACTGGGTCCTATCTGTCTTGGAGCCACGTAAGACTTCCTGTAGTTTGGATGGAGCTGGACTTCTCTGATCTGTGTTTACTGGACGCAGGTTTTCCAGCATTTGAAAGAAACTATCACTACTGGTACTTGCATTCATCATGTCAAGAGATGAAGTACTTCCATACTCCCTCCTTGAAGTCATTGAGCTTTCTAAATGTTCAACATTAATATATTCCATACTTTCCTCTAGATTGCTGTTACTCCTATGAAGTCCTCGACTGTAGCGTTTCTTAGATCCAGATCTGCTGTCAGGATGTACACGTCTGTTGTTTGGAGTTGATGCATTGTTCACATTATTGTTTTGCTGCCACTGATGTCCTGAGTTTGTACTATGAACTGTAGCTCGGTGTCCACCTCGTATAAACCTCTCTGGTGGGGGATCATAGGCATGACTCTGTTCTACATTCACATTCTTACACTCATACTGGCCCCTGTAACCATTCACACGTTCATGATGGTCCCGGGCTTCTTGGCGATCACGATTATTACGTTTGGGCAACTCAACAGAATTCTGACTTGTTTTCACTTGTTTCTGGTAATATTCCACTGCTTGGTTTGCCCTAAACTGGGCTGTTTCTTTTGACATAGGGCCCGTAAAAGGCGCAATTAATTCCTCCGACATAATACACACTCACTTGGCACATATGACATCACAAAAAACACACCTGACTTGATAGATTTTACATATTCATTAACCATACAACACTAATTTTCCTCTATTGAATAACTCCACAATTACGCTTTGTTAGAACCTAGCTAGCATCCTCATCTTAGCACATGTGGCCATACTCTAAACACAGAAGCTTTTGAGATGATCAGCTGGAGAATTCACATAAAATCAAGGAAGGCACTAACAAGGTAAAGCTAAAGATGCACTTCCGCAGAATTGTTCACATAAAAATTCCCACAAAGTCTGATCAAGCCCATCAGTGGAGCATTCTTGAGGAGGTATTAAAACTTCTATACTCCCGCAGTAAATCACCCTTGATATACATGCCTCTCCGTACCCAACTTGTCTACATCCACTAACTTTTAAAACAGGCACTTGAAGTTCTCACAAAGGAAATGGTATGAAAATATACTCCAAGAGATTTCATCCAATGTTTAAAACAAGGAAGTACCTCTATTTGTTTCCTCGTCTCAGACTTCTATTCAATATCACAGATGAATAATCCTGTCTATTTATCATTACAGGTAGAACGGGATGATTTCAGACCACATGTGCACACAGCCCGTGATGACATCTGGATTTCATCTCAATCCTTCAACAAATCTTGAGAATAACTGGGAAAAACTTTTTGAAAACTGCTGCAATGGTTCATTAAACATTTAAACTTCAGAGATCATCACATCTTCAGTAAAACACTCTTGATAGCAGGGTTTTAGCTTCCAAGGTAAGGCATCTTTCATTTCACAGGTAATTTCCAAGCCTTCCTTTACCTGTCTTCAACTCTTCAAAATCTGAAAATATAAGGAATATGAGACTGTTAAAAAACATTGATAAGCAAACCTGTAAACATCATATTGGCACTAATCGCGGCAGGGAACCGATATTATATTTCCCATAATCCTTACCATACCTGAGAAATGCAGAGGGATATTGCAAAACTTTTCTCCCCTAGGGTTACGTACCATTTATCTAATCAAGCATAAAAACACACCAGAAAAATTTCCACCAAAACTTGAATGTGTTTATTAGGTAGGTTATGAGTTGTATAGGATCATTTCCTTACACATAACAATTACCGGTAATAGCTAAACAAGCTTTGAGTCAATACTTTTCATAACACATTAACTGGTGTTTGATGTGGCAGTTATGCTATCCTTTCTTGCTATAAAACTAACACATAATACATTTACTTAATTTAGAGTGGAAAAAAAACATGTCATTTAATTAAAAGTTTACAGCTTGTTTACACCTACATCAAACCATTGAGGGCAAGTTTTATCTTCACATAAAGCAACATTTAACCTGCAACACTATAAAACAAGGCACTCACAAATCCAAGTTTACCACAGAAAATTGTCTCCAAAAACACAAGTGAAAAGATGTTTGGTTCATAATTTGTAAAGAGGAGTGTTTCTGTTGTACGGTAAATTGACAAGCGATACTAGCCAATGTCAGGTAGGTACATCTCTTAGTGACAAATGAAACAAGTTTTCTACACATGCCTTCGACATCCATGTTCAGACAGCAGTAACAAGACACAATACATCACAAACACCTACACCCTTCCCCTTTAGTTCCCCTTTCTCTCTCCCAAATTACTATACAAACAAAAAAGAGTGAACATACAATATGTTTCCAGTTCATTTCCCCACAAATATACAACAAACTGTCATCTAAATGATAAAGATATGTACAAATGAGTGACTTTTTGTTACTTTGCTGCTGTTATACATGTATCAAGTGTACCTTAAAATAGCCAATGACTATCTGTTGTTAGATTACCATCAATGGGAGGAGGGAGTGTAATGGCAGGGGGTGGGGGTAGAGAGGTAGAGAACCCATGGGCTGTTCGCACAAGACCACAGAGAGCCCCTTGGGTGTTTACTCTTGATAAATATCTCTGGATATAATCAACCATGTGCACAAACGATAGACAGCCTAAAGCAATCATGTTTTCATCAGCTTTGAATTATAGTTGGAAAAATCCCCTCTTATACTGAAAATCAAACTATTATCTGTGATAAAACTCTACTGGAAATATTATCATCAATCTAGACTACAGAGAAAAAAGAAATGGCATTTTTTCTATCAACATACTGTTTCAATAGATAATGGTTTACAGTTATATAAACTCTCTTTGTGCAATAAAGTAGACTAGCTCTCTGACAGTTAACTAGATACCTGCAACTATAGATTAACAATGAGCTTTATTTCACACCTGAAGGTCAAATTCAACCAACTTTCATTGAATACGATTAATCCAAGAATTTGTGAATCATTGAATTTTCAAGTTAATTACACAAGTTGAAAAGGCTCTACAGAAAAGGGCACTCAGACATTGCCATTGCTTTGTCGCTGCCCTTGTAACTAAAATTATGCTGGGCCTATGGAATAAAGTCACTGACATTTTAAAGGTGAAGACAAATTTGCATGAGAAGCATCATAAGCACATACTTTTCACATCATTAAACTTTTCTCATGAGCTCTATTGGCACAAACAGATCACAATTGGTTGATGGTCTAATTAATAGACTTTGAACTAAAAGAATCGCATCACTACCATGTACATGTGGTTTTCAGAGTTGAATGTTTGACGCAGTTTTACAGATCAATACACATTATACTGCAGCTGAACATTTACAAGAGACCATTGATAGCCAGATTGCAGTGGTTCTGAGAATGGACAGTGTTGATGTAGCTTCAATATCTTCAGTGAGATGCGCATTCAAAGTATCATCTTTTGTCATTGACAGGAAAAAAAGAATGCAATCAAATTGAAGTGAGTGAGAAGAAACAACGTTAATTTTGTAATTTAAAATATATCAACCTTGGAGCAAAACACCTCAAACTTTGTATAATCAAGCAAGGTAATCGAGGAAGCACGATACAAGCATCCAACCAAAGGGAACCAGGGAACATGCTGAAATATTTCTGGGCACGACTAGCATTACCTAAGCCAGATTCACTTCGAAAATCACAGACTTACTTTAACAACTCCATCCCTATAAGCACTAATGCTAAATGAGAAACAAACAATAAACAAAAGGAAGTTTAAAATTGACCAACCTCATTCTATTTTGGATCAGGAAGCAAGATTGAGATACAAAAGCCAGCCTGGAAATTAATACAATCCATGTGTAATTAATACTCTGACCACAATAAGGAACCTTCTCTCTTCCTTGAGGATGGGTTATTTTAATAATTGAACGTGTATTGATTACCAAGGCCTGGGACAATGTAAATTCTTTGCATGCCATTAACTTGAATTGTTACGCGTGGTTTTCGGCAATGTTAATTTTATTTTTAGAAAACCTTGAAAATAATAAAAACACTGCTTGTCTGGTTAAGATTTAGTAGTAAACACTGACAAATTACGGCGAACTATACGATTGTGAACTATTTAAAAAAACATTGAATGTATATTTGTATGTTTAGAATATTAATTGTAGAAATTTCAATTACGCTATATGTCAAACAAAGTAACAGGCTTCCCAGTATTTTATTATCTATGTCAAAACTTTAAACAAATCTTTAGAATTAACCCTATAAATATGTAATTGGAGCTATTAATTGAGTGATAGAGCTATTTTATACGAATGATGTCAGCACCTTAAATCTGAGCTCATCAATCTACGCATAAATGTAAAACTGTTATGATGCAAGTATGATAACTTTCCATAGGTGGCTTACCAGACAAATTCACCTTATTGGGATATTTACTGAAAAGTACCCTATCCACTAAAGTAATTGTACAATGTTGGGGGTAATGTGTCACAGAGCATGAATGGTGACTCAATTAAGGGACACTAATACATGAAGTGTTTAGCAGTTAAAGAAATTACCTTTTAGAGGTTTTTTTAACATAACAGTGACTGTGGTGCATTGAAATTTCATTCGAGATACATGACCAGTTTGGTTAGAGAAATGTATGTTACTTATGTGAGAAAGGGACAAGCTTGAAAAACAACTGACTTTTGTAATAGGGTTCTACTATCATTTGATCTCAGTACCTTTAAAGTAGTACATGTACAAACTGGATTCCCCCAACAAAGTACACTCAAATAACAGACATCATAAACTAACTTTAAAACCAACAAATCACGTAAACTCAAATAACAGACATCATTAACTAACTTTAAAACCAACAAATTACGTACACTCAAATAACAGACATCATTAACTTACTTTAAAACCAACAAATCACGTAAACTCAAATAACAGACATCATAAACTTACTTAAAAACCAACAAATCACGTAAACTCAAATAACAGACATCATAAACTTACTTTAAAACCAACAAATCACGTAAACTCAAATAACAGACATCATAAACTTACTTAAAAACCAACAAATTACGTACACTCAAATAACAGACATCATAAACTTACTTTAAAACCAACAAATCACGTAAACTCAAATAACAGACATCATAAACTT
>ENA-OREC01000555-OREC01000555.1-marine-metagenome-genome-assembly--contig:-NODE-555-length-15227-cov-14.474917_pt1 | contig 15227 bp, 5 predicted proteins | sample MGYA00248626_ERZ508543 | MGnify/ENA primary metagenome ERZ508543 (study PRJEB26211, sample SAMN05518279) | marine metagenome | isolation source: Puget Sound, Washington, USA | host: Bankia setacea... | reverse complement strand
CACCGAGATCTACACTCTTTCCCTACACGACGCTCTTCCGATCTAAGAAGCATATATAATTGTTTGCTTAAAATAATAATCAGGAATATAATTTTTAAACTTTTTCGTTCTTGTTGGAACTTTTAGGAGAGGAATTAGTATAAGTGTTTTGCACTTGTTTTGCCATTCTTTTTTTTTTCATTAGGTTATTCATTGTACCAAACTTTCTGTTTTGTGTTCATATATGCTCTTCTGAGAAATAAATAAATATGTTTAAACTAAACTTTTTCACTACTTACATATTGTAGAAATACTTACCAACAAGGGAGCAAACTCTTACAAACTTTTCAACAAGGGGATTATTAACATTGGAGACCCTGCTGTATAGAATGTTGATCCAGAAATAAACCATAACTTTATTTGTGTCTTTGAGGGACCATTTGGCACTTTCATGTCTATCTTTGACTATACATGTAAAAGGGTCATCACTTCTTATTGAATCTGCAACAATTGTTTATGTTGATGTCAGCTATTTACTGGTATTTAGACATGCATTTATCTAAGCATTCACTTTACAGTAAGAATTAACAATGTTTCTAGAATATAGTATAATTTTGAACATTTTATAAAAAATTAAAATGATCATGACAATGGTTGTATTGTGGAAATTATTTAAGTAACTAACAAAACACAATCTGTGAAAAGAAAAGTCGTCCAGCAGCAACTTTTGTAGACAATATTCCTCATGATTGACCCTTCATTGAAGAAAATAGCAAGTGTACAACATCAAATACCATTGGTGTAAAAACCTTCATTTAGCTATTTACCAAGCTGGGCTACATTTTACAAAATCACTTTCAGTAGCATAAACGTATACCTTAATTCAATCAATGGGTCTATATGTATAATATGGTTTTGTTTTGTTTGGAATGTTGTTTTTCATGTTTTCAGCCAAAAATCAGCTGTTTTAACATTAAAAATATCAATAATTCTTGCACGAGTTTATGTTTGGCGTAAGTGCCTTAGTAAAACATTGCAAGAGGGTAGAATAGTTAACATTGCATAAGCCATAGACAATTACAATCATGGTTCAAGCTAAACGAAGACTTGTCAAAAATGGTCTTTACAAAGTCACCTTACAATCTAACTTACCATCTAACAGTAATCTAACATTTTCACTGAATAAAAAAGCTTGCATATACAAAATCCTCATTTCTGACTAAATCTAACCAAACTTTCTCTGTTTTTCTATCACCATCTTAAGCCCTGACCATTTGTACAACCTGAGTGAGAATCTCCAGAATTCCAAATGGAAACCTGTTGCAACTACACATGAAATCTAAAGGCTGTTATAACAGCTTTCCTGTCAGCCCTAGAAATAATGCTTCACTTATGCCAGTTTAGTCACCTTGTCCTCAAACTTGAACTCACTGTTACCTATGCTTAACTGTATTGTAATGACACGTTTGAATTCAGTTTTCCATCTTGTACCTATTTCACAAAAAATCTTAAATCCACTTTTTGTCTTAAGTCAAAATCCGCTGGCCCCGTGTTCACAAAGCTTTTCAGGTTCAGGATCAAGATCAGACTCAAGTTTCAAAATGAATATTTTCTGTACTACTTCCCATTATCTGTTCAAGAAAACTTGATTTTTGTATCCATTGACATGGTAACTGTTGTTTTAGACGTAGAATGCATAAGATTAAAGTACATGTTGCAGATAATTAACTATAATCAAGTTGATCCTGTTATTGAGTGGGCTCAAACGGTCGCCACTATAAAATTTACCTTTTCTTTCATAAAATACAGCTTAGAATTCCGAGAAGTCTTGTTTGGAGAACATACAGTATTAAATACCAACATTCTATAGTTCAACAAATATTGTAGATTTTAAAAAAGTCCATAGTAAAATAACTTTTCACTTGAACATGATCTCATAATTTTATATGATCCAGGACTCGTTTCAAACTACCTCCATTAGGAAAACCTCTCCACCGCCTTCTATGTACCAAACCAAACACACATATTCTCTTCCCCTACTGCTTTGTACATCTCACATCTTTCAAGTTTGAATTCCCAGTTTTTCCTATCACATGTACATGTATAGCACCAGTCCTGCTTTAATTAACTTTCAACCGAACCACCACCCCTGCCACAAACCTATATGTATATAACAATTCAAGTTGAGTTATTTTGGATTTCTCACAGTTTTTCCATCACGTATATGATCCAGAGCTTGTAAGAGTTTATGTATGGCTTTTACACGTCCCTGAGCATAATGTGGCCTTACACATTCGTTCAATAAATTCTCCAAGTCCCAATGATTCTGAAAAAACAATAACAAAAAACATACATAAACAAACCATTGAAATTGTGCAGTGTTTAATTCCCATTTCCCATGTTAACAAAATGATAAATGTGTTAATTTTTATCGCTTTGAAAATAAGTGATAGTGAAAGATATACAATGGATTTTTGACTAGTCTGTGGTCTGAAGCTGACCTCATTTTTTAAAATGTTTGCGGCTTTAATTTCACTTAGTTATCTATACATGATTACATAACAAAACTGCTAAATTTATTCAACAAGCGTTAGAACCTTTTTATCCCATGACAATTTCCTCTTTTCGTTATATGGACAACTCTGTACATTTGCATGAGTGCTCTCCCTTTTGTGTAGGTATTTTCATTACTTTTAACAAAGAAAACTACCATGTTTACTGTTTTATGTAGACACGCATATTCTGATTGACAAAGAACTGAAGCATTTCTATGTGTTAAAGGGAAGACTTAATATTATATAAATCTATAAATACATAGCTTTCAAGGCCTGAGAGTGAGAAAATATTATAGGGGGGTACGGGGGCATGCTCCCTCGGAAAAAAATTGATTCCTAGATCGTCTGTTTTGGAGTGTTTTCTGCAACAGTTTCAGACAATTATTATACCAAAATTTCATTAGACTTGCATGATCTTTTAAGCGTTTTACACTTACTTTTCAAATCAAGGAGTCCGAACGAAAATTAAGGAGAACAAACTTAAAAACAGTACAATTCATGCACTTGTTTATATAAATCCCTTTTGTGTGTGTGTTTTTTGTTTAATGGAGGCTTGTATCCTCTAAAACATTGTTCCATATGCAGTTACACCTGTTGTTATGTTGTATTCCATGGGTCACAATAATGCGTTGTTCAAGTTTCCATCTAATTACTTTTAATGAGTTTCAAATTCGATTTAATACACGTTCATACGACTAAAAAACGCAATGCATTGACGATTTGTCACATCGCCATTCACATAATCGCCGTGTCGAAAAAGCCGTCAATCACTTACTTGTCGTATTTTGGTACATTTTGTTCTAATTGAAATGCATGAGAAATTATGTAGTCAGCATGAGACCGTGATTTCAGACCCACGGCGAAACCTGAGACTTGACATGTATGCAAATATAGTATTGTCCTTAAAATTTAAGGAAAACACAATTTCAATTCTTTTCACTGCATACATATATTGTAGAAATACCTACCAACAAGGGAGCAAATTCTAACAAACTTAACATTTCGAAAATAGGGAATTAAGCACCCACCAACCTGCTGTTAAACAGGATTTTCACGAGTTTCTTACATGTCACAGTCTCAGCTTATATATTAAACACATGTAGTATAAAGATATTCATCATTAAATTATATCAAAAACAAGGTGAGTTAATTATGTAATAATAGGTTATGTTCTATAGGGTATACTTTTGTTTATCCACATTCAATCGAAAAATGTCTTTGAAAGAAACATGTTATCAAGTAGCAGAATTGTAAGGCGTCCACAAGCCAGATAAGAAGTTTGTACTATAGATATAAAGCAGTTACCTTGTCATATTCTGAAATGTCATGAAGTAGGTTAGCCGCTCCGCCATTCTTTCTTCCATCAGCGTATGAGGACAACATGTTACGACACGCTGCATAGTAGTTATGGTCTGCCTCGTAGTGTGTGCATAACTGATTGACGTCAAACGTAAGGCAGTCCTGATTATGGGTTCCTTCTCCACAGTCAAGATATTCTGACTCTGCTAACTCGTCCCAATGTTCCTTATTAGCTGGAGAAGAAAAATTAGAACTGTGAGTCAAGTCAAAATGGATACACCTGGGCCCGCACAATAGTTATCTCCCTTGATATTTTTCAAAACAAGTACATGTATTATCATCCTTCATGAACATTCTCAGGTGATATATTTTAACTGTGTAAAGTAACATCCATATCAGTTGATCCGTTCAGGAGGAGTTTCGCTTACAAGACATATGGACAGACAGGATGATTCCTATATACCCCACAAAAATATTAAAAAAAGGAAAGAAAATACCTGAAATAAAATGCCAAATTAGGAAAATTCTGCATAATTTAAAGAAAGTGGGTGTCCCCTGTAAAAGACTGAAGTTATAATAGGTGACCACACATTCAACATCTGCAATCATTTAGGATTTTATTGAATTGGTTTGGCTACAGATAGACTACACTATTGAATATTTAAGCTACCTCAAACATAACATGACCTACAGTAGCTTACACATAAAACTGGCATTTATCTACACAGACAATCAGATGTCCTCTTTACCATTCACCATCTGTTACTTTAGGATTTTTCTCCCGGATATAACAGCATTGTTCCTGTTATCTATCAGTTCTTATCTACTCAATTTAATTCTTAACTTCATGGCATTGATTACTATAGACAATACTTTCAGACCATCTTCACTAAGAAACAGGGTCACACATTTCAAAATCAGGCCATTCTGTGCCACTTAGTGTAAATTGAATTATGCTGGTCTGAGGTTTGTTTCCTTATGAGTTCTCTCCCTTATATATAGTGTTGCCACATTCCATTTACTGTTCTGCCTTATTCTTGTTGAACAATTAAGATTGTTTTGCTGTGTTCACAAAAAGTGAAAATATACTGAAATATTCTGATCCAAAAATTAAGAGCATCATATCAATCAATCGCTATCCAGAGTAACTGCTCCTTTTGTAATATACATCTCTGTTAATGTCTCAATGCCAAGATTCTTGGAAAACTGTACATAGGCTAATTAGTAACATGTTTCAATTTACCCAAAATATACCTGTACATATTATATACTACAGTAAAGTACCCGCTTTAAGACCACCCCGAAATTAAGTTCACTCCACTATTAAGACCCCCATTTTAAAGTCCCATTTCATTGATCTGAACTATAGTAAGACCATCCCACTATAAAGACCATTTTTCCTCAGACCAAGTGGTGGTCTTAATAGCATTGTTTTACTCAATACAGTACAAGTTTATAATGAAAACTAATCATAAATACTGGGGTCCACAATGTAGACCGTCATATCAGGACTTGGCAGTACTACTTGTCCTAGTGTCCTGGCAAGTGGTGTTTCATGCAGGACAAGTGAAAATGTTGTACCTGCTTCTGTTGCTTCTTTATCCACCACTATGATGTTTTCAGTGTCTATGTACATCAGTTTACCAGCATTGTCCACTGCAAAGTTGTTATACACAAGATCAGTCCAATAAAGGTTCCATTCGTGGTCAGAGGTTAACTTCTGTGCCATCTTCAACATCTGATATGCCAGTTCAGCCTGAAGGTGGAGACATCATTGTGTGAGTTAATCAGCTTGAACTCTTTGTATTAAGCAATTAGTACTCCAAGTTTGTAAAATATTGAACAATATTGTCAGGTCATGAAAATTCTTGAAATCTCCACTAATTCTGCTTATTGTAGGGTAGGGTAAAAATAAGAAAAGTTCATTATAGACATCCCAAGTGAAGTGAAACTTCCGTGTACTGTTTACCCTTTATGGCTTATTAGTATGTTCCTTTATTGCCTTTAAACACAAGAGTTAGCTAACCTGCCATTCACATTCATTACAACATCAGGATCAGATTAATAGCAGAGCACAAAAAGTCCACTTCTCTTAGTGCGCTGATGAGTGATTTTGGGTGCAGAACGAGTGAACATGTTGAAATATGTACTGCATTTTTCTTGATTTTACCATGTACCCGATGATATGCAGGAAGAGAAATGATTTTGATTACCGTATTTTGTGTGCTCTGAAAAGTTATACTGTTTAAGTGCTTAATATCAAACAGGTATTTATCCACATGACCGTCCAGTTCTTACCCTCTTTTGGAAAGGTGCATCAACGTAGTTTTCTAAAGATTTGCCACAGTACTCCTCTACAATATACCGACCACAAGCCCCATAGTACTCAGGAAAGGGCCAACCGTCTCCTGCTGGGAATGTCTACAAATCAAAGAATATATACAAATCTTATCAATGTCGTATGTGGTAATATGCCTTGTGCATCTGTTGTATAATTCTTTGAAAAGTACTGTGCAAATCTGTAGATGAAATCGTTGTATATTTAATCATATTTGCCACTTTGATCCACTTTTTTTCTTCCACAAAATTAACAATTCTCAAACTAGAGCTTTTTACTGATTGTGTACAGTACAACCCATTTCCCTGCTTTGTCACAGGAAAAAAGGATATATATGAATTTAATAAATAGACATAACACTGGAACCCTTTGTCTGGACCTCACAACAATTACATCAAGCACATACACATGTCATAGGGATCATGTGCATCAAGCTTCATTTAAGATGACTTGGAAACTGTTGGAGGATTTTGAGACACAATAATTCACCAACAGACTAACCACCAAACCCACTGTCTGATGTATACCCCCCCCCCATGACTGCCTTAGTTGGGGCCATAAGAATAATAATCAATATTTACCAATGTTAAATGCATACTAACATTCCTTAGAAAACAATAACCAATAATAAATACCTATGTTACTGTTATACTTACTTGAAGAATTAGAGGTTCAGGGTTGACCTTCGCTGTAAACAGAACTTGCAGTTTGTCATCCATGGACACTTCCCCAGACCAGTGTTGTTTCTCCACGTACTTCTCGAACACTTTGTCAATCAGTTTATGAGTCACACACATGAACATGAATGTTGTGTCTTTTAAATGACTTGGAAGAAGACCGTTCCTCGTTATATCCTGAGCTGTTTTTGATACAACAAATCTCTTAGCAACTGCACAGCCCGGATCTACCACAGAGTCTGTACAAATACCATCATCAACTTTCTGTATCTCGTCATTATGTGCCAGTTTTTTAATCACAACTTGATGTCCTCGAAGTTTATGAAACGCGTAATGAACATTTTTAACATTTACTATATCCAACAATTGGTATTTGGATTTTCCAGTGAAGTCAAATTGGTCGTCAAATAAATCGAAGCAAAATTTATGGCCATAGCAAGCCGGGCATGTGTAAACTTCTAAAAACTCTTCTTTCGTCAGCCTGTTATCTTTCCAAGTCAAGTATATTGCACCAAAGAGGTAAACACATATCACAATGAATAGTATGACACAACATTTTGCCTTCACAGGAATCTGCCTGAGATGGAATGTAGATCTTCTAAGTGAGGTCATTACTTCAGATGCTGAGCTAGAAGAGTCTGAATTTAAACCAAGTTTTCTGTGTCTTGTAGAAAAGGGAAGCATTATGACTGAATGACTTGCCTTGCATACTAAAACTCTGATGTTCTGATACTGAAAAAAAGGAAAAGTCAACACTCAAGACTACAACATTATTCTGTCATTAACTTTATAGTAATAAGAAAGGACACTAAATTTCTTTATTTTGTTTAGCCTCTGTATGATCCACTTTAGCTTTGAAGTCGGAACTATCCTATGTGTAAAGTAAAGAAACCCACATTTGCACAACAGAAAAATATCACAAATGCGAGGGTTTTCTAAGAAGAACTAAGCTAACCTAAGCAGAAGTCTGGAAAATGTGTGTGTCCTGATATTTTCACGTTATACTAAGCCAGGGTTAGAAATTAACTGAAAGTCACACTTGCAAAGTTTTGCAAGTAGCTTTTGAACTCACTTCCAACAAGGCAGTCCAAAGGACGGCTATATCTGACCCGCCGTTGTTTTTTAAAAACATTTTGTTTTTCTCTCAACCTGACTGTTACGTTGAACCTGAGCAAAATTGTACACTACCACTGGTCAAGAATGGGAAAATAGGAAATACAAGTTGTTTGATCGGTAACCTAAATATTCTTGGATATATGGACATCATCTCAATAAGGACAACATTTGTACCAAGTTAGATGGTAATCCATCAATGCATTATGTAAGTTATAGCGCGGACATGAGCATGTGTACTCTGACCTTTAAATGTCTTGTGTGACCTTGACCTTTGAGGTATGGATCAAGATCACTGCACATCGTCTCAATGAGGACAACATTTGTACCATGTTAGATGGTAATCTGGTAATCCATCAATGTATATATGTAAGTTATAGCGTGGACACGAGCATGTGTACTCTCAGAGCTCCAGATAAGAAATGGTCTAATTAGTTTTGTACTACCAGATTTTTGTTCAATTAGTTTTATACTAACACAAAAATTGTCAATTAGTTTTTTCTCTTAAACACCAACCACGATAGGTCGTTTGTCCATGACTTGATTATGTAACTATTGAACTACTGTGAACTTACTTCTCAAACAACACATTACCAACAAGAAACAAAACAAAGCAGTATCAAGATTATCCTAGAGTCACCAGTTTCGACGCCCTTAAGCAATCAACAGACATTTGTGCACATCTAATTACTTTCTAGTAGAAAATATATATCAGTTTCGACGCCTTTCATTCGCTGTTGAAGAAAATGATTTTTTCACTGTAGTCCAGTGTTCACAGGGTGTACTTTGTATTGTACAAGAAAGACCAAAGATTATCAGCAGTTCATACCTAAAATATAACAAGGCAAATTCAGTATGAGGTCATTTAATTTTAAAATGGTTTGAAACAATGTTTCCCAATAAAAACATATTCAATTAACAAAACAAATGCATTATTGCATACACAAATTATACCACATGTACTATAGAACACATTGGAATGTTATCATTTTGAGAAATTTTAGTCACATGACTCTTACATCACCAAATGAAAAATGAATGACGGTTGCTAGCATAGTAAGACGTTTTTGTCATTTTCTTTTATGAAGGGGAGAACTTTGCTTCGAAGTAGTGGGTAATTTTGAACCTAAGAAAATTACTCCAAACTGCAATGCATTGGCAAAATCGATTATGACTTACCTTTGAGTCTCTTACTTTACATTTGTTTTTTGTTGACAGTGGAAAACAATGTTATTTACAAACAAAAAAGCATGCAATGACGTCATCGGAGCATGCGCATAGCATTACGTGATTTAAACAAAAAAGGCGTCTAAATAGGTGAGCGTCAAAACAGGTGTCTGACGATACATGGGTTTCAGAAGTGTATTCATTGTCTCTAGCAATAGTGTTCTCTTTCGTTCAAATGTAGCTTAAACAGGTATGCAGACAATTATCCTTAATCTGAATCACTATAACTGGTTTGTATCCAAAATTGGTTTGTACTACAGATAAGTCGTCGAAAAAATCTACCTGTTTGAAATGTTCCAAACTCGAAAATTGATCACATGTTATTATTTACCCTATTGTTAGCATCCTATAAAAAATTCATTTGCATTTAAAACAGGAGATGACCATGCTAAACTTCGCTTTAAATTTATGAAACAACCCAATGCAAAGTTCTAGTACAAAATAGTAATCATGTCTGAGTCACTGAGCAGTTGATTGTATATCACGAAAACATATTACTTTTGTCATATGTTTATACAATTCAGTACCATTGCGTTATTACCAGGGAAAATAGAACACAATCGAATAAAAAAATCAACATGTGTTCATGTCTTATTCATGGTACATGGCATTTTTTTCTTACCAGAGAATATATAATTTTACTCCAGGAAGTGATTTATTTATATTTTCGTTGTAGACGTCGGTATACTGTCACGACCGGGGTCGGTACGGTAACAAATTACGGTATAAGTAAACAGTAGTTACCTCTCTTTTAAAACGTGTTTATTTATACCGACGTCTACACTAAGTGAAATATGTATCCCGTTATATAAAATTGTGTTGTGTTTCTTTCTCGCAATGCACATTGAGTGGAAGAAAAATATCAATTTGGTAGGCCAAGGTGTGCATTTTATCATTGGAAGAAAGTTTAGAATTTAGTTAAACAATATAAATAATAAATGAGGCAGTCCAGAGGACGGCTATACCCCCGCTGAAGCTTCATGCATAAGCAAGTTATAGCTCGGACACAAGCATTATGTATTCTGACCTTTAAATTTCTTGTGTGACCTTGACTTTGAGGTATGGTCCCGATTCAAGATCACTGCACGTCTTCTCAATGAGGGAAACATTTGTACCACGTTATATGATAATGCATCAATGCATAAATAAGTTATAGCGCGGACACAAGCATGTGTACTCTGACCTTTAAACGGCTCATGTGAGCTTGAACTTTGAGGTATGGACCCGGGTCAAGGTCATTCCACACCCTCTCAATGAGGACAACAGTTGTACCTAGTTATATGGTAATCCATCAATGCATAAGTAAGTTATGTAGCCCGAACACAAACTGTTACAGACAGATTGACTGACAGACGGACGAAGTGCATTCCCATAATCTCCCAGCATAGCGATATACTCTAGTGTATGGGCCCACATTGGACGTAGCTGGTAGAATTACTGTGTTGTGAGTTGGGATATCCTTAGCAATGTTTACAGAAAAGTTAACCATGTTATATATGACTAGCCTATTACATGTAGCTTGTTTCTGGTTCAAGATATGACACGTGACAACAGGAGCAGAACATGTTGGAACAAATTTGCAGTTATCATTGGTATGTCCGCAAATGTCTGTATAGTTTAAAACTAACACCGAGTCTAATCACAAATAATTATCTCCCTTGATTTTTGGGGGCTTGGATTATCTTCCATCATGCACATCCTCAGGTCATAAACTATAACTTTGTAAAGCTTCATTAATATTGGTTCATCTGATTAGGAGGAGTTTCGCTTACGAGAAAAAACAGACAGGGTGATTCCTATTTACTCCCCAAAACTTTGCCGGCAGGGTGTAAAATAAATCCAATAACTGCTTCTATAACAATCACAACCAAGTAGTCACGGTAGGTTTTTTATAATTTTATTAAGCCCATAATCATCACAGTTACTTTGCCCACACAAATATAAACAATAAACAACAGTGCAGTATAGAAATCTTTGCAACAAAAACATAATAAAAATGGCTATACTTCCTCACAATAAACAATAATTCACATTTAGGATACACATGTTAATGTAGATCAAAAACCAGTCAGACCTTATACTAAAGACCACCTGTAAAGAGAGTACACCTAACTTCAGAAGCCACTATAGTTTGTGCACATGAATGTATATTGTCAATGTTCCTGCACACCGTTAACAAATCCCACTTTTATGTATTCTCAAGGCCAGTGTTTGAAGACAGATTTTGACTATATAACTATCGAAAGCCACATATTCCTGAACTTTATACTGGTGATAGCCTACATGGGTATGTGTACAAAGTTTGCATCATAACATATTGATTCTATTTCTACTAGTACAGGTTTTTCTTAAAGATTACTTTTTTCTTTTTCTTTTTTGATGAAGTTAAAAATGCATGATTCCACAGTTGTAATAGATGCCATGCTGTATCCAAGACTCATCTTGTATCCTATTGTAGAGCACAGAGTATTGTTTCACTTGAAGTTATTGACTGTAGCTCTGGGTTTCAGTGGGGAAGAAAAATTATAACAGCATACACAGTACAATACGATTAACAGTGTTACACAATAGAACATCACAAAACAAATAAGGCCAAATTCTTTACAATAATAAACAGGTCAGACCTTCCATTTTTAAGGGTGAAAGTAAAAAGGTGTTAACAGCTATTAAAAACAAACCCCTGTTAAGAACCCTTTTACGTTCACCCCTGATTGATGACCATTCTATTTGCTTTTAAACCATATAACACTTAGACCCTTTCTGCTTCCATTACTAGTCAGAGTCAATGATCAAGCACATCTTTGCAAAGTAATACATACAAGTGCATACAGAATATATATTTTCCCGCAGTGTAAAGGAGTATCCTACAGTAAATTATTCCCCGGAGAATATTTAAATTTCCTGTACAAGTATTTTGACATATAATCTTACCAAAAAGGACTATGCTTTCCATTTTAAGACAACAAAAAAAACATTTGATTAAATTCGGAGAAAGAATGTTTGACAATGATGGGGCTGGTACTTGACCCAGTGGTAAAAAGAGCTGCGTAGTTTGATGCAGGTTGACAACTATAGGATACTCCTTTTTTATCAAAATATGGTAAATTGTCCAATACATGTACATTCATATATGATTTAGACCTTTTACACTTTTGGACCCTTGTTAGTAAAAAAACGAACAAGATACCTGAAATAAATACCCAACTGGTCCTTCTGCATAATTACATTACAAATATGTAAGCCGCTAATTGTCCTGACAACACCATTAGATAATTACAGAATACATGTACAGTGAATCTCGTGTAAACCAAACTATTCATTAAGGAACTAAAGAAATTGGTTCGCTTAAAATAGTTTGTCCTTTACTTCAGCTAATTTTACATTGAAAAGTATGCCTTAGGCTTGAAATACAGAACAACTTGTGAGTTTAACAATGAGGGCTGTACTTTAGGAGTGCCTGGGACAATTTTAAGTAACTTGTTTTCCAATCCATTTTCCATGTATTTGTATCGATGTGTGTTGCCATGTGTAAATACTTATTTGGAAATAAATACTGTTTAAACTAACATGGGTGAGAAATTATGCCTTTAAGCATTGTGACCACGTTTCATGAAGATCCGATAACAACTGTTTGACTTAGAGAGAACACATCTCTAAACAGGCGTATATAACAATGATGTTTTCAGAAAATATCTACACTAAAAATTTATTTGATATAGTATTAGCATGAAAGAATCACCAAAAGATTAACCCTCATAAATAAATATCTTAATATAAATGAGAACAAGGCATTGTATGCAGTAAACACTCAGTACAGGCCATGATTTCAATATTGTAAAATGGTAATACATGTAATGTCAATAAATCAACAAAAAGCACATGATAACGTTTTAACTACTCAAAGCAAATGGGTAAAATTCACAGTTTGACCTGATTTTGATTAAATTTACGTAACCAAGCTAACTAACCATATTATACACACACAGTTTTAACTAGTGAAGATGGAGCATTAGAGACCCTACAGTGCAATCAGAAGACAAGTCATTGGCTAAGTAGTAAAAGTGTTGTGTTTTAATATAAATAGACATTGACCTAGGAGCTTAATTGAGAACTTATAGTCAATTTTACTATACTAATCTTTATACTACCAATTCTATTGAAAACACTTGGACTTTGTGTAACAAACATACAACCAGTGTACAACCTAACACTTGAGTTGATACACATGGCCAGAACTGGTGTATAAAACTGTGACAATCCCTTATAGGTTTAGACAATCCAGTGAATTGCTGCTATCTAACCTTTCTAAAGACTGACAAACAATCCGTAGTTCACATTTTCTACTTGGGCTTCTACAGGCAAAACTCAAATTAATATCATTCAACAACATTTTTAAGAGACATTCATCAAAAACAAGAGACCGCACATATTTGTTATTGCAAACACATAAAAAAGATAACATTTGACATAGACTTTAATGAAAAATTAACTCAACCAACATGAATATAAACAAATCAATGATAATACAGGTATCCATGAACACCAAACTGTGTATCCATGACAACCAAACTGGAATGTGATCACATGATAAATGTTCTAAAGATACAGGTAGATACTGTCAATAACAATGAGAAACAAATTTAGAATGAAAATAACAGCAACGAAAGTTCTTGTGCTATAATTATGCAGAAAGTGCTATACAAAATGAGCGAACATACCTTTCAACAAGTCAACAAGATGTACACATACTTAAAATGGCAGACTGATATAAAAAAATGTTCGTCGCCGTGTGAGTGACTACTGTTAAATGCAAAACTGATTCAGCTGTAGTCTATATGTCGAGAGATGAATTCAGAGCAACAGTTTCTTATCAATATATACACCTATAAATAAATAAACAAACACAGTACCATTTAACTACCTTCGATATGCATATATAGCGTCTAACCTATTTTTTTGCCCAATTAGATAGCCGTATTTTTTTGAAAATTTAAATGTGTATTTTATAAAGACAGCTGAGAGATTAGTGTATGGAAATATTGCGTTGTCAGTCCAAAAATAGATTAAACACTAAGATGCTTAGAGTACATTTGTTCAGTATCTTCATTATTAAGACACTGGTGGCTCTCGCTGCACTCGCACCTTTTGGCATCTTAATATTGTAAAGAAACTGACAAATGTACTCTTAACTAGTACATACCGTGAAAACGCTAATTTTATTGGTTTCTTTAATGGAACTTCACAATTTGATGCATATATTGATGCTGAATCAATTTTTATTTCAGAGGTTTTAAAAATCAGCTATGGTTTGATTAAAAACAACTGTTGAAAAAGGAATTAAATTTTCTTGTTTATTCTTTTCTGAGAATATTTATGATTACAAAATATGAGAAGAAAAAAATGGATTTCTGACTTTAATGAGCACATGTGACGTAGCTACATAATTGCAATCTCATAAATAATTGTTAGAAACTCATTGAATTTGATTTGTCAACTGTTCCCGAAAATTAAATATCAAGGAATATAACTACATTGTACAAACATGAGAGTTTGCCAGTGAAGGAAATACCCATAAGAATGAATACAATTTTGAAAGTATGATATAAATTACTATCAGGGTAGCTCTAATGTTATGAGCGCTTTGACCAATTTGAATCTATTTAAACCACCGTTCATACTCAATAATAAAAGAGAATAAACAAAGAAAACATAAGTTAAAATAAATGTTACTAAGTCATTGACACGTTATCCCAAATAATTTCCCTTTAAAACAAAATTTAACATTACATCAAGTTGAAACATAATTTTACTTTACTTCGTACAATGTCTATATCACACATATTGCAAGGCATTTGTTCGGTTCTTTCAGTATTCTTATTATATAGTAATTTGCCACAAATATGCCTATGCTATAAATAATAAATAACCAGTAAACAATACCTTTGGAGGCACTGTGTTACAACAACAACAGCACTGATTTACAAGATCGCTATAACTTCTGTTACACAAGCATCTTTAGAATATCAAGCACTGCAGACT
>ENA-OREC01000554-OREC01000554.1-marine-metagenome-genome-assembly--contig:-NODE-554-length-15229-cov-12.605795_pt1 | contig 15229 bp, 7 predicted proteins | sample MGYA00248626_ERZ508543 | MGnify/ENA primary metagenome ERZ508543 (study PRJEB26211, sample SAMN05518279) | marine metagenome | isolation source: Puget Sound, Washington, USA | host: Bankia setacea... | reverse complement strand
CACACCCACCTGTATGCTATATTACAAACCCACACCCACCTGTATGCTATATTACAAACCCACACCCACCTGTATGCTATATATATATATATATATATATATATATATATATATATATATATATATATATATATACATACATCAAACAGTATTTCCAGTACATTATAGGTGAACATTGTGGACAAGTATAATGTGATGATCAAAGATTACTGGCCATAATGACATCAGCAGGTCCATTGAGGGCCTTGGTGTGGACAATGATATATATCGTACAATACCAGTAAGGACACGTGAAACTTTCTATGTATACACTCATTGCATCATACACTACTATATAAACAGAAACCAACTTTAAACATTAACACCTCTTTAATGTTAAAACACTAGTCAGACAAAGGGTTGAAGTCTTCGTAATAGAGTACATTTTTTCAGTTTCTTCAAGATTAAGATACTGGAGGGTACAAGCTCAGCTAAGAACTTTTGGACAGACAATGCCTTCACTTCCGCACATCAGAATATAGTGTTCATGAAATAGAAATCTGATTGGGCGAAAAAAAAGGGTTAGTCAATAATAATTAAGCCTTTTTAGATTATAATAAAACACATCAAATCCTTATAACCAACATTGTTAATGAGTGTAAGTGATCAGGATATTCAATCAGATTATAATGCTTAAAGGAAGTTTCCATCTAGCTCATTGGTTCGAACATGTCGAGGAAACCCTTCAATACTTTTGGTAAACAAAGCCTGTACATAAATGGGGCCAAAATTCATGTGAATTACACTTAATTTGATGCAATGCTTTGATGTACGTTCATGCTACCTCTGATTTGTTCCTATCTGATGTAAATGTCTTTGCAAACATGCCTTGTCAGAAAAACAACAACAGAAAACACACAAAAACTGTCATAAATTTTGTTGAACATTATACATGACTGTGTTTCAACAAACACCTGCTCACATACAACTCAGTTTTTGCTCTTTGCGCAGTTTGTCATTTAGGCACTGTATACAAGAAATGAAAAATTGTTTGAAACTCTTGAACAGGATCTTCAGTGAACATTTACAAACATCCATAAAAAACAGGTTGGCTTTTGTAAATAGAATGACATATCCAAGAACCACAGTGGTTTCATCTCACAATGATTTGGCATACATAATCTTAAACCTTGTTTGACAATGAACGAAAGGGATGGTTAAATATTCAACATTCATTAATTGTATAACATGGACATTTGCTGTTGATAATGTGTGTGTATCACTGATGGACTGGTCAAGTAGAGATTGTATCAGCAAACTCTCAACACAACCCCTAACCACACACAAACACACCTTTGTATCACAGTGCAGGAAACGTACTTTACATTGTCTGACCTGTAAATCTGTGTTAAGAAATGAAATCAACTACACTTGTGGTCTACTATAAAAGCATCCAATTTATCAATGTAAATAGGTCTCTCCATTAACCTTGACTTTCTGAGGGGGTGGGGGGGGTCCTTATCGCAAAACTTTACTTTTTTACTTTTAGTTTCCTGGATGACAGTGAGGAAAGCATGTTTGTACCATTAGCTATTCGCTACTAGTTTATAACATGCTGTCAACAAATACAGTATATATACTGCACAATTATTGACATTTTTAAGAGTTTATGGAAACAAGTCCAGATTTAGAATCCGTTCCACAAACTTTTTATCCTGATATTTTAAGCAAATAATTCATTTGAAATAGTTTTACATAAGTTTATTTATGGCATTAATGATTATACATTTTTTGTTTTGAAATAAAATATGTTACACCATCAAAATATCGAGTACAGGTAAGTCACTAAAAGTCTGGGTATTTTTTTATTTTATTTTACTGTAGTTTTACTGTAATAGAATTAAAACTGGAGAGATTGGGGTGGGGTTGAGATGGGTGGTTTGGGGGAGTGGTCGGGTAGAAAAACGTCTTTAATTTTGGCTCTAAATAGCTAGTTTGGTACACTTTTACACCGGCAGTGTGAATCACTCCAGTATACAAACATCCTACCATGGTAAGAGTTTTACAAGTGCTTAGTCAGATGAACACGTTTCCTTTACCACGTTTCCACTACCACACTACTACAGGTAGAGGGAGTGACTTTAGATAGTGAACTTAGCTGAACTGTGAGTTATCATGGAGCGATGATACACTAACGCTGTCTGTCCCAAACAATGTGTCTACTAGACTATAACATGCACTGAAACTCACCTAAGGCTTTACCACATACCCAACTCACTACTCACAGTATTGACGAATAATTATTCTTTAGGTTCGTAGCACCCCATTAACTTTCATGCTTATGGGATTGTGCCACAATAAATATTGAAAATTCTTTGTTTTTGCAGCACGTAGCACTTTGTCTTTGAACATGCCCATCCCTGATACAAAGCAACCCATAAACACGTGGTATCTAAACTCATCCAACTAAATCAGTTTATTGCGATGCATTCAGGAACTTGATTTATCTAGAACATCAATTATAACCCTGCAACAAATATGTTTTCCCCATTAAATCATGTCAGTTTTCATACAACCAAATAAACACCTATACAATTTGTTTGAAAATAGGTTACATCATATATGTCACATGTTTTTGGGGTTTTTCAGCGTTGAACTTGCACAGGAGAATTTTAACTCTTATACTTTAACTTCATCTGTAGCAGTCACACCAGGACAGCGTTCCTATGGCGTCTGAGAAGAGCGCAGTGAGGTCGCCGTAGCAGCGCAATAAGGTCTCCTACAACGCTGTAGGATCGCCGTGGGCACGCAGTAAGGTCTCTTACAATGCCGTAGGATTGACATGGGCGCGCAGAGATATCGCAGTTGACCATCCAAACAATAATAATAATAATAACAATAATTATAAAAATAATAGATTTATAGATCTAATAATAATATTGATACGCATTTGATATCAAAGGTATATTTAAACTCGAAACAATTTTTAACATCGGGATTTAAGTGTTTTTAATAGATGGTGCATTTTTCACATCGTGAGGTAGAGAATGCCAAATATCAGCCCCAACGTAGGCGAAAGTTTTACGAAATAGTTCAACATTAGGTTTAGGAATGTATAGATTTAACTTTTCAGTAAAGCGTAAATTCTAACTATGAATTTCATTAGTGAATGTTAAATAGTTTTGTCAATACTTTATTTTTAAGCCTGTAGTGTTTTTTGAAAGCGAACACTTTCAGGAAAAGTCATTTACTGTAGTTCAGTAAAAAGTTCTGCAGATGGCATCTCAAGGGTTTTTAATAAGAATTACCCTAGCGGCTTTTTATAACATAGATCTGTGACAGAGGTATTAATAATCTGTTGTTTATGCCCACTTGAAATATACATGACTTTGGTTTGGGAAATATTGCCTGATGTGGACCATCAAGCAGGGCTTGCGATATGAGGACCCTGTCAGTTATTTCGATTACGTCCGAATGCAAACAAAACACTTGTCATCGCAGTGGGAGCTCCATGAACGCGCAGTCCACACACAGTGTGCGCGCCATGACAACTCCTAGAAAAAACTAGAATACTCAAAATGGATCCTATTAGATGAGTTGAAATGAGAGAAAGCAATGACCTCAGCAATGTAGCATGTCTACCTCAGCACCTCTAAGTGTGTACACACATATATCCACCTTCTACTTATATCTTAGCTCATCACTTTCATACAGTTTAATCAACAATTCTCGAAAACAAACACTTTAAAGGTACATTGTCAATATATATCAGTTAATGGCCGATGACATACTTCTACATTTACTGTATTGTATATGAACATTGACCAGAAACTCGTGAATTTATTACACGGACTATTGAATTGTGAAATAGGTGTATTAGATTGTCATGTTATTACAACAGAGTATAAAACACATGTCCATTGTATACCCATGTAACACCTATTTTGCAATGCATTGGTCCATGTAATTTATTTGGCAGTGTCTGGTCAATGTTTGTATACAATACACTGCCCCATAACTCACCTGACAATGATACTGTAGTAAAGGTAAATGTAAACAAGAAAAGTAGGTCTGTTCTAGCCATTTAACGCAATAACAAGTTAAGTGTTAGGTTAGTTTTGGAGGCATCACGTAAATAACTACCCCCTTCTCTCTTTCTCACCCCCACATACACACTACACACACACCCTCCCAAATGTGTACTGCTAAATCTGCTCATTAAGCACTGTCACGACAAATACAATTAATTAATTCAATGCCTACTCAGGTACTAATTGATATTGATGTACATATTACACTTGGACTTTTCAAAGAGTCCATGTTCGGTACTATGGTTTGAATTTTGTTCTCATGATGATCAAGTAGTCAGGACTATCATCTGCCCATAATCAACAACAGGCAGAATCAAACATATTTTCCAAACTTAGCCACAATTCATTATTACCATGTAGTTTATTCAATCCTATTAAAAGACCATTGCATTTGCAACACCTTGGACGTGATGGTTAACCCATACTAGTCATGTGACAGATCATACTATGTAAGTGACTATATTGAAAGTTAAACAATCATTTATTTGACTCTTATATCTGTGAAATAACTAAATAATTACAAAACTGCTTGCTGTGATCAAGAACATACAAACATTCAGTTTAACAGTTCTCATAACTTGATCACTCCAAAACTGAACTTTTTGTATTTGTACTTATGATTGTATTTTAAACGTTAACACAGATTCATTATTTCATTAGCACCAACAACCTGTAGAAATGCTGCACCTTTTAGTCTAGTGAGTCGTATTACATGTACAACTTTTGTGTCGTAAACAGTCACACCATTCACTATTCCGCTAGAAAAATAGCACCAGCATCAAAGCCTCTTGACACTAAACTTTAACACCTGCTTACTTGAACCTTCAACTCTACCTCCCATGGTTTAACAGTTTTTTTACTGGAAGTATATCATGCCAGAGTGTATATTTGACCCTATCGTCACCTTTGTCAAATTTACAGTTACCAGTATTCTGGAAGTGTATCATGCACAAAGAGTAAGTACGTTTGACCATGTCATCAACTTTGCCATTCTAGATTGGCGCACATTCTATATGATACATTATTATTAAATCTAGGAGTGTATCAATAGACTCTGTTGTACATGAACTTTAAGACCACGAAAAACGTCAGAAGAAATAATGCATCTCTCTTCTACTGAAGCATTGACATGCCTATTGTGGAAGCACAAACGTGGGGAACCCGTGAATTGAACAGGTGTTACAATAGCAAGATAGGTGTATTGTAACTGTTACCATCCAAAAAAGATTCCCTGTCGAGCCTTCTACAGGTCACAGTACACAAAGACTGCATCAATCAACATTCAGATACAAGTTGTACAAGTCATAACAAAAAAACAGTTGTTGAGACAAGACGTGACATGAAGACGAATGTGTACACTTACATTTGGGTAGATCTCCAGGAGGAACCATAGCTGTCTTTGGGAGTGATTCCTTGGGTTCCAGACAAAAAGGCATTGGCAGAGTATACATTGGGTTGTACAGTGTGGACCAGTACAGGTATTGTTGATATGAATATGGCACGGAGTAGAATGGCACAAAGTCATGATGGTGTGGCCCTGTAATTCTTGTAAACGGACTTGCATAGTTGTTTGAATACACTGAGTCGGTTTCAGGGAAGCTATGATGATAGTACACGGTGAAGGTGACATCTGTATCCGTCAAGTCTATGTACACACTGTCCAGGTACAGGTCATTCTGGACTTTACCACTTCCCAGACACTTAGATCTACCGGCTATATCAATATCTAACAGCTGCTTTTTCTGTGACTTTCTCCTGTCTTCCCATTGAAACGACTTTCCCTTGGACACAGGAGAGTTATTGTCACACACACTTGTGTCCGTATCCGCAGAAGCTTCCGAGGGAGTATCAGTCACTTCACTTACATCTACATCACTTTCCGTGTTTGATATGTTATCTAACTCTACAGTTGCAGTGTTCTTACGTATAGGCACTCTATGAGTTTTATGAGCAAACTTCTTGGATCTCGTTCTTTTCCCAGATGAAGATTTACTAGTTGGGTGTTTGTATACAGGTTTCTGATCGCTGACTTGTGAGTACCACTGACACTGGGGACAGTTAGCGGGAGCACAGTCGTACCTGACTAATGGACAACCTGTAGTATAGGCAGCCAACTGTTGTAGTTCATAGCTAGTAAACTCATGAGTACCGTTGGTTTCCTGGGAGTTTGAGATATCAGAATCTGAGTGGATTTCTGAGCTCGAGGTTGTAGAGGAGATTTCACTTTCTGTGTCTTCCGGGGCGGGTTCTACACCTGTTAGATCGTTACAGATCACTTCAACATTGTCACACTCTACAATGTTCCGTTTATGACACAGTTTACTTGGAGCCTGAGTGTCATTCACATTGTTTAAAACATATTCTGCAACTAACTTCTCAGTGAAAGGACTCTCAATGCCGTTTCGTTTATGAGTATTTGAGTGAAGAGCAAAGTCCTTTCTACCGGTTTTTCTCACATCATTGAAATAACTACTCAGGTTCTTTGATTTTTTCCGGTTTCTATTACTCCTCCAGTGTATTTCACTTCTATCAGAACTATTGTCAGTCTCTATATCCCCTTCATCTTTCAACTCATTTGATTCCTGTTTTTGCAGCCAGTTTTGCTTGTTTTTCTGCTTCTGTTGAATGGCGGCTTTCAATGTATCCTTCAACTGAATAACAATCGGTGTATTGGCACGGTTCTGTTTTTTCTTCCCCTTTTTGTTGTTTTGTTTATATTCTTTGTTTCGATATCTTTCTTGTTGACATTTTTTACACGGAGGCAATCTGTTATCATTGTACACGGTTGGCGCAGAGAGTACGTGGACATCTTCTTTCGATAAATCCACGCTTACACTCACCTGCGCTCTTTTTACTATTCTCTCCATTCAAAAGTGTTTTATTGTTGTCTTTTGTCACTCTTTTACACCACTGTTATCAGGTGAAGTGTCAGAGTAGTAGTGGCATTGTTAGAGTACATGTGTATCAGTTTTGTAGAAAGTACAGTCCGTTCTATGACCCAGTGCTGAGATAAGTAAACACCGCCTATTGTATTTCCCTAACACACCATGTATATAAAGGAGTCCACTTTGTCTGGTTTATCAAAACAAATCCATGTCTTTTACTTTAAGAATGCTAGACGAAACACAAGAAAACACAATCTTTACTATACTGTATACAATGTACATACTTTACATGACTATTTGTACATCAGTAGTACCACCTCCAAACCTCGAGCACTCTAATGTAACTGGAGTATTTGAATATCTCCTAATGTTTACAACTATAAATAATTACTCATGAATGCCTCAAGATTCACTGCCACATAATTACGACCTTTAAATACGACCAACGGTCAATTTTGAATGTAACTAAATGAATGCCAATAACTTTCATTTCACAATCTCCCATCATAATTACATGTTTTACAGAGCCTAGAGTAACTTGGAGTAGGGCCACTGACTTTTAGGTTTTAAAATATTGAAATCTGAGGCTGCCTGAGGGGTATACAGCCAGCTTATTTGACATTGATACTCTAATGATGATCTCCCTTGTGTCCTCTCTACATTATGAGTACTTCAGAAACAGGTGGACACTAATTAAATAACAGTCACCTCAAGGTATATTGGTAACCACATTTACAAAAGGCTAGCCAAACAAAGACCTTTGTCCACTCTATGCTACATACAAAACTACTGGATCCAATTAAATACAGGTAAAAAACATTCTTACTCAAAGTGAACTTGAATTCAAAAAATATACACAAAATTCTCTTCTACACTTAATAGTTTTCAAAAATTTACTACAACCAAAATTCCTTCGCAGAAAAAAAGCAAACCTTTATCGTAATCTCCAAATGTACCTCACTGAAAAAACACAAACAAATTCTTGAACAGCGTAACGAAAGTAATCATGCACTGACTAAGTAAGTCCTGTATTTGATAGCGAAAGGCTTTAGGAGTGCCTCACATTCTATTACATACTTCATTCATAACCAGCCACTATATAAATACATGTAGAAAGCACCAGGTAAATACTGTGAAAAACTTGTAAGGAATCCTCTGTACATACCATAGAGCAGTTACACAAGGTACACCTTAGACAAACTACTACTCCAGCTACTACAACAATAATACAGTGTACTGTCCCATGAAGAGTATCATTAACTAGCCACAAAAACTACACTCAACAACAATGTATGCTGCACTGTTTACATTAATCCAAGATGGAAGAGGAGGACTATTCAACTGGTTATTTAGTGTGAATAAATCCTGTGTCCTGACTTATCTTATCTTCATTATCTCACCACGTTTTTACTCTACTATTTAACTCTCTTGTCCTTACTAGTCATTCACAAATACAGGATTAAGTATACCAAAATCACTACTACACCACGTGTTATACACAGTTACGCTCTTGTGTGTTTTACTGGCTATGATAAACTGCCTCGGCATAATTAAACACTAGCTGTATGTATCACTACCCCTAAACTACCTTATTTCGTAATGACAGGCAGAGTAAAAAACTAAATAATTTCATGAGAGGAAAATACGGCAAACTACGATAGTATGTCCACTCAACTGGTTAAACGTAGAGTAGTGATGTAGAACAGGAGTAACTGTGTGAGGGAAGCCATGCACAACACACACTATTGTTAACCTTACTTGATCAAACTTGACTTTTTCACCAATGACAAAGTTTACGAGAAGAAAACCTCCTTTTATGAGACGCCGCTGTTTAAATATTTTGCTGCACGCGGATTACCTCTTGAGTGTGACCTGGGCACTTTAACTTGTACGTTACTATTAATCAGCAGAAGTGAAAGTTATCATTATTGAACATCGTATATTTAATCAACATTTACCGAATACCTATGAAAATTTACACTTTTAAATGTCACGCATTGACAGGTTAACCCCACTGTTGTCGATGTTCAGCATTTGGATTACAACACAAATTATAATTGATAATGTTTGAACATGAAGTAATTTGTAGTTCATTATAAAAAATTATCATTACCGTATATTAAATTTTCATATAAATGGCACATAAATAATTACATTACAGGTGTTTATGACCAGTCAGTACTTTCAACAAATGACTTACAATCATAAAGTGTAACTTGCTAACTAGAATCATTCAAACTTAATTTATAAATCAGTCAAGTCTTCAAATTCAAAACCGCTTTTTTTAAGTTCAAACACTTTTGATAACAAACAACATTAATATTTCTCATGTCCTCGAAACTACAGATGTGGTATCACAACAACACTGTACAAAGAGATCCTGTGAGCCTTATATTCAAAATAACTCATCACCGGTGACAGTTTGGACATCCTTACATGAAGCTTTCTCCGAACAAAGGCACACTTAACTATTGGATGGCACTGTGATGGTCCTTTGTGCAAAAATGCCATAACCTCCTACCATAACATACAAGAAGCATAATCAATAATTCGCAACCTAATTTACTCTTCGTTTTTCAGCCTTAGTAACAGAAACATCAATACAACAATTCCCAGGTTCTAACCCAATACCACGATCACTTTCATGCCACAATCTCAAGCTAATCACTAATTAAACACTAGTTAAAAATCACTAAATAAGGTAAAAGATATGTATATCCACCCATTCAAGTACATTGTCTAACTCGGTGTTGACACACATAACAAAGAAAAACAAGCTTGTAACTCTATGCTTCTTCTGTTCTATCAGTATTGGCAAACAGCTAAGCCTGGCAGTCGTAGACAGTGATCACATGACCAGGAGGACGAGACATCAATGGCCAGTGCATATACATAAATTATCATGTGTGTGTGCTACGGCAGCTTCATGTCAGATCACACTTATTGTTACATAGACAACTACTGGGCTTCATCAACAACACATCAAAAAGCCTTTCCCTACATGTACACTTCACCACATTGATTCTAGGCTATGGAGGGAATAACTCAGCATGGAGAGAAGGGTGGGGAACATCAATGATAATAGCATTATCAAAGTCATAACAAGCACACAATAAAACCACAACGATCAACCATCTTAACAATCTAGGCTGAACTATTTTCACAGTTTCAATATTATTCGAACAGAGCGAGATCATTTTTTTCTTTCCTCTTGAGTGCACAAACATAATGGCAAGCTATGGCATGTATGAATTTCAACTTGGCACAGGAACATTGACCTGACAATCTTTTAAACATTAAATGCATTGCTGAATTTCAAAATAGGTTAACTAGATTATCATTCTCTGACATGATGGTACATTAGCCATTATAGCTCTTGGGTGAACTTGTAACTCCTGTTATAATGCACTGGGCTATTAATTTTTTAATTTTTTTAAACATGGTCAATCAGGGTGCTATTCTTCTACCCTCATGTTTCTGAGTTATTGTTTGTAATGGAAATATTGCTGTTAGTGAACATTTCTCCATTATCAATATGACATCCATCTTAAACATACAGAAAATCAATACACAAACGCTTGAGGTCAGGGCAATTGAACCAGTACTGACACGCTTTAGGTTCACTATACTTGTCATTGATCCAAACCAAATCATTTACTACTGCAAAATCACTACTATTCGTGGTACACTATCTTTTCGTGGATGTTATGGGTCAGCCATTAATCACGAAAATTTAAACATCAACAAATAGAAGTAAGGCACTATTCATGTGTATTTAACATATTTAACATATTGGAAAAAGTGAGAGATATATAGTGCACACCCAAATGTCCCTTTTCGAAAAAAAGAAAAAAATGTTATGCTCACGAAAATCAATGATTCCACAGTATAATCTAATAAATGGCTTGAAATCTCTTGATCTATGTAGCTTAAAATGGACATAATTATTAGCCACATTGGAACATTAACACAGTATCCATGGAAGGTATAATCAAAGGAAACTGAAAAGGTATAAACATAATTAAATGATTCACAACAACAATTCCTCATATGACGTTGGGTTGGTGGTCAAAGCTTTAAGGTCTGACATAAAATTCTTGAAATCAATGGGAGAAGTTCAACCATTTGATTGACATGAGAGTTCTAGTTTCAGTACGTATACACTCACTACTATGGAATCCTTTATTTATTTCATATGCAAAACAAGTTTGTGGCGTATCTGTAATGTTCAATTTTGCCTGCACTTAAATTTGATGATTACAAAACTGATATTTCTGACATATCCGATATTTCTTTAATCTGATATTCGTTGCCATCTAATTTTCGTGATTTAGCTGGCCAATCAAAATCCTCGAAAAATGCGTGCCCAGAGAACAATAATATTTTGACAGTGGCTTGTGTTATGGAGTATATACGTTTATAAAATTGTATAATATTAAATTCCCTATTTTGGTTAGCGTTTAATTTATTTTAGGGACCTGTAGCTTCCGTGTATAATGTCACTTGATGTAAAAGTTTCCCTCCCTGTCATTTTACCTCACTCTGAGTTAATTTATCACCGTTTTCCTTATGAATATGACCAGATAGCATCCTGTTACATCCACTGGTGTTATATACAAATAGATTAACTCCTAATATCAAATTCATTTACGTACACTACTATACTATACAACAATATTGACAATCTTTATACAATCACACGGGGGTCGTACAGACTTAGTGTCCTCATGTATAATGGACAAAGGGTTCAGCACAAGATGGAGAATCAAACTTTAGGTCAATGTCAGAGAGTTGACCTTTCACATACTTTACTTTCAATGCACACTTCATTATGGTAACTCACATCTCAAGTCCTCAATATGTGTAGCTAAGACTTATGTATTTAAGTATAGAAAAAGAACCTATATTGCGCAGTGGTGTCACAAAAACTACTATGAAAGCCATTGTCACACAGACAGTCGGGACCACAATTTCATGCAGTCATGCGATCGGTGGATAAGGCAGTATGTGCAAGAAAAGTCAACATGTTTTTCTGGTCTGACCAGTGGTTTTGGAAGCAGGATGAATTTCAACTTAAAGGTATATATCTGTTATGCATTAATGTCATGTAACCATGCACTATTATTACGAGCATTTTGCTATTGTCCATGCCCTGTAAAGTTAATTACCCATGCGCTCAGACAATAGAATGCAACTTGTCTGGGACTTGGTAGTGAACCAATGACATGTGTCCAAAGACGGCATGCCACAAGTTGAGTCATGACCAAAAATCATCCACAATTATTAAATACCAAAAGAATGATTGGGCATGACAGATCATGTTACACGAGATGCAATTAAATGGCAACATGTCCAGTTCAATTATTGGTATAAGTTCTGTTCACAAAGTTCACATCAATAGCGGTATTGAAGCTTGCCCTAGACCATTCTACTAGTTGCAAATATAGGGGCTGTTTTAATAATCCTAGGTATGCTTTTTGTTCCTAATTAAGGGAATCTCGTTTTACCATTGGTTGGTTTAACGTACTTCACCAGATATCAGACCTAGGAAATGTTAAGGAAATGGCACACAGGTGTACTAGGCACTGAAGGAACTCGCTCAGGTCAGCAACCAATCAAGGCTTACATAATCCTTCAAATCATAACCTACAGTAACAAGAGACCAAACACCAAGTGACAGGTACATACGCAACTTGCTGTATGCTTACTAAAGAGACAAGACCTAGCAATAATCAAGACCTATGGCAAATATATCAGGGCATGAACATTTTTACAATCTCTACTCGTCCTGCTAATAATATTATCGAGTATGGTTAAGAAAAAGAAAATGCATTGAGATTTCAAAGATTCACTCGTCCTAAATTCTAAACCACTTGTCAGGGCGATATGACTAGTGGAGATTTTCCAGCAAAATATATTCGTTCTATTCTTACCATGCTTGTGATTTAATAGAAAAGCCAGAAAGTCTAAACCTTCACACTGTCCAACACACTAAGGTAATAACTCATGACCATTTACTGCTGCCATAAAAAAATAAACAATAACAGCCATTGTTCTTGAATAACACTTAAAAGTTCAAGATAATTCTGTTCCAATCACAATCAATACCTTTTGACTATTTTTACATAACATGGCACGAATTTGTCAATCACCGAATTTGTCAATCACCGTTACTTGTAGTATTTTGGCCTTTTAGTGGGATTTATAGAGCCCGTGTTAAATGACCAAAGTGTTGACAAGTATTTGACTACAATATTGACAATAACAGCGCATACGTCCAGATGTATTATATTAACACATGTATAACACATAATAAACCAGTGTGTTTTTGTATAACAGAACATGGACTCCATTATATCCTACACTTGTTAGTATTTCGAGACAGCTGAGCAATTTCTTCTCTCACAGGCTTGGAACAATAAAACTATCAATGTTCACAAAAAACACTCGCCATAAGTAACTGACCGATGATACAAAATGAAATAGAAAAATGACCCACCATCTATAGGACATATACAAATCAAAAATGACCCACCATCTATAGGACATAAACAAATCAAAAATGACCCACCATCTATAGGACATAAACAAATTCAAAATGACCCACCATCTATAGGACATAAACAAACTAAAAGTCTACTCGTCCTGCTCAAGAACAGAATTTAGTAAACAGAGGAAAACAGGATTTATAACAAAATTTGGTAAACACAAAATAAAACAGGATTTCCATTTTCGGTATCCTGGTTTAGTTATTGGACTTAAGTGCTCAAGTGCTCTGTTTACTTTCTACACAAAACTAACAGGAATATATTGTGATTACTCATCTACTGTTATAGTATTTTCATTGAAATAGCTTTCGAGCAAGTTATTTTTGGATCCGGACAAGTAAGTTTTTAAAATACTTGTCAGACTGGACAAGTTGGTTCTAAAGTTGATGTAGAGGCCTGAATCTAATCATATATCTAGAGCATCTTTGGAAATGTCATAAAGTTAAATTAATTATTGTCATACACTAACTATAATTCAGTCATATTCAAACAGCCAAAAAACCTAACACATCAGCTATAAACAGAGTTCGCGCTCAATGCATAAAAATGAAGGTTCAACCTAGTTAATATTATGATAAATTCTACCTATGTCAATGTGACCCAGGTATAAAGATACCATTTTAAGTGACTATGTTTACACCAAATCCACTCATTGTTTCCAATTTATGCTATTTACAACATGGTAAAATGATAGTTAAAGCTAAATGGGTTTTAGTGGCAATATGATACTGTAAGAGCAGATTGATAGAACATCTTCAAGACAGTCTGACCAGTTACAAGGAAATGGCAACTACATACGAGGTTGGATGTATCGCAGCTTGCCATATATATACTAATTGACAAAAGAATATCATTACCTTAACTGTTACAAGTTCATAAATTGTACCTTACTTTAACTGACACAAGTGAGGTCCATAATTACAATATGACTTAAACTGTCACAAGTCCAAAAACTAGAGTATCATTTGAACTGTCACAACTCCACAAACTAGAGTCATTTAAACTGTCACAACTCCATAAACTAGAGTATCATTTGAACTGTCACAACTCCATAAACTAGAGTATCATTTGAACTGTCACAACTCCATAAACTAGAGTATCATTTGAACTGTCACAACTCCATAAACTAGAGTATCATTTTAACTGCCACAATTATTGGTTGAACTGTCATGATCTCATCATAAGTTCATCATGACTCGTAATTTGGAGGTCGTGGGTTCGAGCCCCATCGAAGGCCCCCGTTGTTTCCTTGAGCAAGAAACATTACCCTTATTGCTTTGTTCTGGTTGACTCCAGGAATGGATTTGAGAGTGATTTCACAATCAAACTAAATTAAATTGAGGGCCTCCTTATGGAAGATTGACTTAATTGTCAAATAAGCCTCCTCGTTAAATATCGTCCATTATTATTATATGGTTTTTGTTTGGGTGTTTGTATAGTACAGCATATGATGTGCACCGACCATGAAATGTATACAATGTAATGGACTAGTAAAATAACATAGTAAATGCATTCTCTATATATGGTTCAACAAACACATATTTCATTTTTGATTCAATCAGCTATAAAAAATGTCATAATGATCAAAACAACAAGTCAATTATTGAAATGTTCACATTGGTTTCACTATATAGCTGCATTGAAATGTCATCACTTGAATGACAGGTATTAAATCAACCAGTCTGTGCAAAAGATGCCGGTCCTGTGACCATGACTGGTAAAGACG
>ENA-OREC01000553-OREC01000553.1-marine-metagenome-genome-assembly--contig:-NODE-553-length-15230-cov-5.575662_pt1 | contig 15230 bp, 14 predicted proteins | sample MGYA00248626_ERZ508543 | MGnify/ENA primary metagenome ERZ508543 (study PRJEB26211, sample SAMN05518279) | marine metagenome | isolation source: Puget Sound, Washington, USA | host: Bankia setacea... | reverse complement strand
CCGCCAATATTATAGTTTTCCCCAACCTTCCCCTTTTGAAGAACTAGATCTATACCGCGAGCATGATCTTCCACATACAACCAATCACGAATTTGCATACCATCTCCATAGATAGGCAGCGCCTTATCATGAAGTAAATTCGTAATAACTAGAGGTATTAATTTCTCAGGAAAATGGTAAGGACCATAGTTATTCGAGCAATTACTGGTCGTTACGTTCAATCCATAAGTGTGATGATAGGCTCTAACTAAATGGTCTGAAGCTGCTTTACTTGCCGAATATGGCGAGTTAGGCGCGTAAGCGGTTTCTTCGGTAAAGGCAGAATCATCGACACTTAATGTGCCATAAACCTCATCAGTGGATACATGATGAAAACGATGTGGAAGCACTTCACCGCTATCCAACCAAACTTTTTTTGCCGCCTTCAGCAAACTATAGGTTCCGATAATATTCGTTTCGATAAACGCATCAGGGCCTGTAATAGAACGGTCCACATGGGACTCCGCAGCGAAATGAACCAGAGTATCAACCGAGTGTTCGGCCAATAGCTTTTCGACCAATGCCGAATCACAAATATCGCCGCGTACAAATGTGAAATTATTATTACGCTGCGCTGACACAAGGTTTTCCATATTGCCAGCATAGGTAAGCGCATCCAGCACAACCACTTTATCCGCAGGGTACTTTTCCAACCAATAGAGAACAAAGTTGGCACCGATAAAACCTGCGCCGCCTGTAACTAATAGACATTTTGCCATGACTAAACCAATCTGAAAGTTTTAGCACCACCACCAAAGTGGCACTCAGTATAAAGACAAATGGAGATATTAAGACGAAAGCTCGTCCATCATTAATGAAAGCTGTTTGCGCCAATGTACCGTATCTAACCCTGCGACCTCTTCGGCACAGCGTTTATCCAATACCGAAAAAGAAGGTCGCTTGGCAGGTGTTGGGTACTGAGATGCTGGAATCGGCTTGACAGGAATTGAGCTTTTCAATAACCCCTTCTCCAACCCTAACTCCTGAATAGCTACAGCAAAATCGAACCACGACGCGACTCCAGCATCAGTCCAATGATACGTACCCGATATTTCAGGAAGCCTCACCACTTGCCACAACCATTGCGCCAAACCCTTAGCCCAAGTTGGGGTTCCCACTTGGTCACAAATAATCCCGAGCTCAGGCTTTTCGGCCATTAGACGCAGCATAGTTTTTACAAAATTATTGCCATGTCCGGAATAGAGCCAGGAAGTACGCACCACAACACTTGAGGACGGTAGCGTAGCTCTAACGGCAATGTCCCCTGCCAACTTCGACGCACCATAAACACTTAGAGGGTTTGGAGCTTCCTGGGGGCCGTAGGGGGTTGTAGAGTTGCCGTCAAACACAAAGTCGGTGGAGACATGCAGCATACGCGTATCGTATTGAATACAAGCTTCTGCAAGGTTCCGGGCTCCGCTTTCGTTTACAGCGTAGGCCAGCTCTGTATCTGATTCGGCTTTATCTACGGCCGTATAAGCGGCGGCATTAATAACAACTTGGGGCTGCACTTTTTCGAACAAAGCGAGTACCGCCGCCTTATCTGTAATATCAAGCTCTGCTATTCCGACCGCGATTACAGTAACATCACTCGGCGCTATGCGTTTTAACTCATACGCCAGCTGACCACCATTGCCAGTAATTATAATTTTCAAAGTAATTACCCTTTCACTAGAAGGTAGGAGCTTCCGAAAACGCTAAGCCAGCTGAGTCTTTTCCTGAAAGCTTGGGAGCTTCACCATTCACAAGAGGCCACTCAATGGCTAACGCAGGGTCGTCCCATGCAAGAGAAACTTCAGATTGAGGGTGATAGTAATCTGTACACTTATAAACAAACTCGGCACTTTCAGACATCACATAAAAACCGTGGGCAAAACCCTCTGGTACCCACAATTGTCTCTTATTCTCTGCCGACAGTTCTACACCAACCCATTTACCGAACGTAGCCGATTGTTTACGCATATCTACAGCCACATCGAAAACACAACCGCTCACTACGCGAACTAACTTGCCCTGTGTTTGCTCTAACTGATAGTGAAGCCCTCGCAAAATACCATGGGCAGACTTGCTGTGGTTATCCTGTACCAACGCACGAGCACGAGTTTGCATCTCAAACTCATCAGCACGAAAAGTTTCCATAAAGAAGCCGCGCTCGTCACCAAACACTTTTGGCTCCAGAATCTTAACATCTGGAATTTCTGTACTAATGAACTCCACTAAAACACCTTGTGGTCTAAAAGGTTTAACAAATACTCACCGTAGCCACTTTTTCTAAGTGGTTCAGCAATCTCGCGCATTTTCTCAGCAGAAATCCAACCATTCCGATAGGCGATTTCTTCTGGGCAGTTCACCTTAAGCCCCTGGCGTTTATCAAGCGTGGCGATAAACTGTGCGGCAGCTAAGAGGTCATCGTGCGTACCAGTGTCTAACCAAGCCGTACCTCTCCCCATGACCTCAACCTGCAATTCACCCAACTCTAAGTACTGGTTGATAACATCAATTATTTCCAATTCTTCGCGAGGGGATGGCTTAACATTCTTTGCAAACTCCACTACCCGGGAATCGAAAAAATACAACCCCGGTACGGCGTAATTCGACTTTGGCTCACCCGGTTTTTCTTCCAAAGACAGAACCTTCCCAGCATCATCAAATTCCACAACACCGTATGCCTTGGGATTAGATACATGATAACCGAACACTGTGGAGCCAAAATCACAAGCTGCAGCAGCCCGGAGGGAGTTCACCAAATCATGACCATAAAATAGGTTATCTCCAAGCACCAAAGCAGCCGAGCATCCCGCCAAGAACTCTTCGGCAATTAGAAATGCCTGCGCCAGGCCTTCTGGAGCAGGTTGAATAGCATATTCGATAGTTATACCGAACAAAGATCCATCACCTAAGAGCGCGACAAACCTGTCTTGCTCCTGCGGGGTAGTAATAACCAAAACCTCGCTAATCCCCGCTTGCATTAACGTAGCGAGCGGGTAATACACCATTGGCTTATCGTAAACGGGCATCAACTGTTTACTTACAACTTTTGTAAGTGGATAGAGGCGAGTACCGCTTCCTCCAGCTAAAATAATACCTTTACGAAAACTCATTCTCCATTCCCCTGACCATCAAAAAAAAGCATATAATTAGTTCAATCACAGCCACCCAACCCCATTTAAACTCAACGAAACTCACCAGATTAGACTCCGAGGGACTGCGAATACTCTTGCTTTGCTCGATCCCCGATGTTCTTCGCCGAATTAGCAACAGCATGAGCTGAAAAAGCCCCTCTATCGACACCAACAAATTTCGATACTTTTTCCAAAAACTGATCTCTATAGAGTTTATTCAAGACCAGCCCCTCAAAACTCAAATGATGTACATTATCTGCCTCACTAAAAAAGAGACTCCTCCTAGCATTTAGAATACTGGAATAAACTTTGTTAAAACTACAAAAACGACCTGAAAAACTATACTTTCTTATTTCTCTAGCCTGATCTAGCGGGTTCCGATTAACAGTTACAACGAAATGTCTAGGGTTTCGAGATAATTCGGACAATATTTCGGAATAGGCCGCAGGAATTGAGTTATTAGCCACAACCATCCCCCCACCTGCCCCAGCAACAATATCAATAAAATCGACGATTAACTTTACCAAACCATCAATAGAGCCCCCCTCCCTCAAATCATACATTTCCATAACGAATAAACGGTACGCCACATTATCTCTATAACCACCTGGTATCATAGAATCTAGAACGCAAGAATAATTTCTAAGCCACTTCTTGTTAAAACCAAGAATAAAAATCAAGCCCCGGAGAAAAGCAAACCGCACCACACCAACTTTATGAAAGTAATTCGCTGGATCGACAAAAAAGGGGGCAAAAAACCGACGAACGGCGCCAGCTCGACCACCTTTAATTGGCAACAAGCCCAAATTCAAGGGAACAAATTCTTCCCCCGGGACTTTCCGATGAACAAAGTTTTCCTCAATTAACTCAGAAGCAGCACTAGAGCCACTCCACCGAAATCCGGAAACAAATATAATTTTCAAATAACCTCCAAGTAACATTCAACAACTTTCTCAACATGTACTTCTGGACTAAAGTTATCAGAATAATGCTGCAATATCTTTTCCCGCCGAACTGTCAAAGCACCTAAATAATCTGAAAAATCTCGCAGCAAGCAGGGAAGATCTTGAGAGAAGTCAATACTCCCCCCCAGATAATTCTCTGAAAGCAAGCCCGCCAATGCTCCGTCTCGAGACGTAAAAACTGGTTTCCCATGGCTAAACGCTTCGATGACTGTCAGGCCAAAAGTTTCATTTAGCGAGGAAAAATTCAATACGGCTAGGCATTGCTCATAGTACCGATCCAGTTCACGAACCCCCAACAATCCAACAAACTTAATCGAGCGGTCTAACCCTAACTCATGTACTTGAGTATGGTAATGCACTTCCTTACTCCCTCCACCGGCAATCACACATTGCGGTAAGTGAATCCCTTTAGCCTTTGCGTACTGATAAACCTGAATTAGACGGTCAATACCTTTACCTTCCTCCAACCTCGTAGGGTAAAACAGATCTTCGCCTGAGCTTGACTCAACCATTGAGGGACGCTGGGTGAAGTTAGGAATCACAACTGCGTCAATATCTGGAAAAACATCTAAATGTAATTCAGCTTGATAATTACTAACGAATATATACTTCTCGATATCTGACAAAGAAACTAAATGGCGCCTAAATTCACACTCAAATGCTGACAACATTGATCGTAGTCTTGAGTTCCGGTTGCATTTCGACCTAATACATTTTGAGAAGTGCTTACCTTGGCAGTCGTCGCAGAAACTTCCGTGTTTCAGCATTGAATCTACGGCACAAATCAATTTAAAGTCGTGGACAGTCTGGACAACTGGTATACAAAACTCCTTTGCAACGGATATAACAGCAGGAGTAAGCTGACCATGGTAGATATGACAATGAATAACGTGCGGCCTAAAGGATTGAATACACTTTGCGAGTTTTTCCTTTACATCCGCCCGCCAAAAATACCTGGCCATATCAGTGATACTGTTACCCGACAAATCAAGTTCCCTAGGCAGATCACTCCAAAAGAGGTCCCCATTGACTAAATCGCCTATAGAAGTATCTGCCTGCGTCGAGAACATCAGCACATCATGACTGACCGATAGAGCTTTAGATAGATCTTGAAAGTACCTATCAGCTCCCCCCCTAATCCTTGAATAGTTATTTACTTGTAGAACTCTTAAGCGCTTCAGCATCAGCTAACACTCTCCACAGCAACCCAAAAATCAAAGCCACATAACCGTTGCTATGCACGGGCATAAATATTGATATCATAAAAAACAACCCAATATAACACACGCGCCGAATGAAAGTCCCCCCTCCCAACATCGCATAAATACTACACACAAAAATCAAATACCCAGACGCTCCGCCAATTCCCAACAAGGTAGCAAAGTTACTATCAAATACAGCTGGAGACCGATCAACAAAAAAGTGTAAGTGGCTAACGCCATAGAAATCGTACACATCACTCGCCCAAGCATATGGCGTACCAAAGCGCCCCAAACCTACGCCAAAAGGAAAATTATCAGAAGAAATCATAAAGGACATCTTCAACATAATGCCTCGGATATATAAGTTTTCATTTATACCACCCGAAAAATAAAGAACATCATTAGCGATGGTTTCGAAAATACCAAGAAAATGGAGTATAGACACCCCGACCAAAATCAATAGAAATGCAACTAAAAGCAATTTTCTATATGTAACCGCCCCTACTAGTGGCATTAAGGCGCTAGCAACCCCCAACACGAAACCTGTGCGCGAACCTGTCATCAAAACAGTAACTCCTGCAACCACTTTCGACAACGCTCCGAATCTAGCTGACGCAATAAACACTCCCATAGTTAGAGCCAAATAATTGGGGTTAGCTTGAAACCCACTAAGAACTACAATCAGGCTACCTCTAGACAACTCTCGATAAAGAAGAGATGAATGCAAACTAGGAAAAACGAGCTGAAATACAACCCCTGCAACCGAAAAAACAAATAGAAACCTTAAAAAACGCCTCAGCTGGCGACCATCCAACAAACTACAATATACGATTAGAGTGTGCAGCTTAATCACAAACAAGAACGAAAGAAGGACACTAAGGGTTGACACGCCGGAGCTGTTTTTTATTGACAATAGAAAGAACAAGAAAACAAGCACAAACCCCACAGAAAGCTTTTCTCTCTCAAAGACATTATACCCCTGGCACAGTAGAATCAAACATAAGAGAATCGCAACAAACAGGTCATCCAGAAGCCCAACTGCGGGCCACAATTTGGAAAGGGGTACAGCGATAACCAAGAAGTAGAGTGGAAGGTCACGCACAGGACTTTCTGCTCACAACTTCAGAAACTCTATACAAGGAAATGCCTGAGCGGTACAACTCAGAAAACGCGTAAGCCCAAAGAATACGATCTACCAGACTATCGAAAGCACTTAAGTAAAACGTACCAAACAAGATAGCAATAGATACCAACTGATACTTCGTTTTACGAACAATTAGATCACCTGAATTCATCAATGCAAAAGGATATGCCCCTCCAAATCTACAAGAAACAATGAAAACGACGGCAAGAAGTCCAGTCTGGCTTGGCAAACTATAATGAGGGGTAGCGTACGGCAACACAAACTCCAGACCAACTAAACCTGCAAAAGAAAGCCCAGCCCCGGCTAGAAACATCAGCACACTAGTCTTCAAAACCTCGTTTACCGAAACACTCCCCCGATTGAAGTCCTCTTGAGCGCGTGACCCTAAAAGCCGAACATAAATTGCGTTGGGTAGAATTAGGCAAAAATTTATTAGTAAAAAAACCAGCTGAAAGTCCGCAACATCATTTACGTTACCAGAGTATCCCACCAACAGCGTCCCCACATACACTGAAAACACCGCACCAAAGTTTGAACAAAAAAACAGCACGCGTTTTTGGTTTAATCGCGAACAGACTTGAAAGATAGAGCTAGACCATGACTTGACCCCACCTTCATAAATAACAAAAAACACTATGACAACAGTAACGATAACCTGCAAAAATACAGAAACAACGACAAACTCAAAACTTACGTTCGCGCCGAACAAGTAACTACCAACCAGCACCAAAACTGCAAAGACAAACAACCTAATAGCATTTGGATGTGCAGCCATCACAAATACTTTACGAGGCATGCTACCCATTTGTGCAGCAACGGAACCAAAGTCGAGCAACACAAAATGGCAGATCAGAAAAAGTAGCAAAAGCATACTTGTTTTAGCGGGGTCACTTTCAGAACCAACAACTGAAGAATAAGAGAAATACAACCAAATAGCGCCACATATTAACGCAAGAATAATCGCCCTTATTGTAGCTACGACATACAACTCAAAATCTAACTCCCCTTCTCTGGCCATAAAATTTTGGTAAGCACGAGGAAAGCCCAACAAAGAAAATATGGCAATAATCGCAGCAGCTGAATTAATTAGAGACCATAAACCATACTCTGCTTTTTTCAAGGTAGTAATCAGGAACAAATTGAAAGCCAGAGCAAATACAGCATTTAAATATGAAAACAGCGACACCAACAGCTTATCTATCACGAATTAAAGTCTCATCGTCCTTTATATAGTCATACTCTCTCTTAGGACGCCGCCAATCGACACCATACTTCGCCAGAAGATAGTCCGCGCTATTACTAGGCACACAAGTGCTTACCCCCCTACATTCAAACTTACAAAACTGACCCAACAACCCTACCTCCAATCGACTTTCCCTTAGACACCAGTATCGGCGCATGTATTTCTTTGCGAGAAAACCTGGGCAGATAAGCGCTGCCCCATAAATTAGGGCATTCTTCAACCGGCCTATCCACCCCACATACGCCCTTTCCCTAATCACGCCGTTTTTTGTCAACGCCAACCCCATAACAAGATTACTAATAAGCCCGCTAGCATTATTTACCCAATAATAAGTCGAGAACCCTTTATGGCTTTGTGTGTAAATATTAATCCCTACCTCCACCCCAAATACCGTCACATATAGAGAGTATTTTGTAACCAACACTGCCCCATAGTTTTTTTTCAATACTTTCAGTAGTAAGTCATATGTACTAGGTTCATAAACAAGCCCAATATCAATATCATTATCCCAAGCAATGAAGTCTCCATCACGAATGAGTCCGAGCAGTGTTCCAGAATCTGCAAAATACTCTACTCCGCAATTTTCGAGCAGAGACGAAACATTATGCAAAGCTTCGTACCAACTACTAGGCTTAATTCCTTGAAAATCACCGCAATTATTCATTTCAATTTCAAACCTGCTTGCAGGCAAGACTCGGTAATTATATTATCCAGCGCACTACCATCACACTTTTTAATATTATTGTCGAACCGCCCAGCCGTCTTCATTTCATTTAAAACTGATTTAACAGCAGCTTGTGAGCCAAGGTAGCCCCTCAACATTTCATCAACTTCAAAATCAACAAACAACCGATTAACACTATCAATTGGACACGTCCCAAGAGCGCTTGCGATAGCACTAATACTCTCCTGAATATCGCATCTATTAAACTCTAAAACGGCACGCATAGAAAAAGCGCATGCTAAACCATGCGGAACACCAAAATTTAGTGTTAGAGGGTATGATATAGAGTGACATATTGAGGTACGAGTCTGACTGATCGCCACCCCAGCAAACAAGCTTGCTTTAGCAAAATCCTCCCTCACATACCTCAAGTCACTAACCTTCCGAATTAAGGGGAACGCCCTCAAAGCGAATACTATCGCCTTTTGGGCATACAATCTTGAGATTTCATTCGCATTAACGTTCCAAATAGATTCAAACGCTTGGTTCAAAGCATCAAATGCCGTGCTCAACATTACGTTAAAAGGCGAACCAATTAGTAAATCAGGGTCTACTACTGCCTTACTACAAAAAACCTTCGGGTGAGCTAAAGAAAGCTTCCGGTTTTGTTGGTAATCCCAGACAGTTGAAAAAGGAGTAACCTCACTTCCTGTTCCAGCGGTTGTCGGAAGCAAAACAGTCTCAATTGGACCAATCTGATCCAAAACACTCGGATTTTCAATTAAATCCAAAACATCATGACCAAACTCCAACGAAGGAATCGAAACACTCAATATCTTTGCAACATCGAGCGCGCTCCCTCCCCCAATACCGACAATCATATCTATTTCCATTTCTTGTGCTTTCTGGGTAATAGATATTAAATCCTGTAGCGAGGGGTTAGAACTAAAACCATGCTCAAAATATATTCTTTTCGAACAACTTAACCCCGCCAACAATACGTCACCGGAAAGGCGGCTCAACGCAGATTTAGAGCAAACCACAAGTACGCTTCGGCCAGAACAATCCGAAGACAACTCAACTCTACACCCAGTATCAACCCTAATATCAACGGGATTAAAATATTTCATATCAGGCTCTCAAAGAATCCATAAATTGCAGTCTATTTTCTATTGGAGGCACTGTCGGTCTACCCAAATCTTTACGAGCACCTTTTTTAACCCTTACCTCAATAAAATGTGGACCCTGCTTAGAGTCCAACAATTCAATTGTAGGGTCTATACTAGACAAACAATCAAGACTAACTGTTGATGAATAACCTACAGCTGCCGCGATGGCGGCTAGGTCAATTTTCGTCGCACATGTTGGCTGTCCTCCGACAGAGTCATGTGCGGCATTATTCAGAACTATGTGCGTCAAATTTCTAGCGCCTGATTGCCCCAAAATAGCGAGATTACCCATATGCATTAATGACGCGCCATCTCCATCAAGACACACAACTTTTTTATGCGTATTTTGCGCTATCCCGAGCGCTATCATGTTTGCGTGCCCCATAGACCCAACGGTCAAGAAATCATTGTTGTGAGGTTGTTGGCTCGAAACTCTTATCTCAAACAATTCTCTTGAGGCCATACCCGTAGTTGACACAAATACACTTTCGGGCGAGGAGGCACCAACAATGGTCTTAATTGCGTCTTCCCTCGTAGGTAATAAGGGTTCATCTTGAGATTTATTCTGCAAGGAATAGGGAGAAAATGTATTCTTTTTAACCAAGATTACAACCGGGCGCTGCTCCGCCTTAGCTCTGGCCACAGAGTTTTCGACCACATTTTCTACATTGTCAGCATTTTCAGCACTAAGGGTTTCATACGGTAATTCACAAGAACTCAACAATTCTTCCATAACCGCCCCTTGCTGAATATGCTGAGGTTCATCCTTCACCCCAGGCTCCCCTCTCCATCCAACTAACAAAACCATTGGAATGCCATACACTTTTCTATCAGCCAATGACAATAAAGGATTAATTGCATTACCAATACCTGAGTTCTGCAAATATACAAGTGACACTTCAGAAGTAGCCAAGTATTGACCGACAGCAAAAGCAATTGCAGAACCTTCATTCGCAGTAATCAAATGATTATCTTCAGGTACATTATCAGTAACAAAGGCGCAAAAACTCTTCAAGAGCGAATCGGGCACGCCCGAAAAACGCCTCACACCAGCACTCACTAATGCATTAAAAAAAACTTCTGTCTCAATCATTATTTCGTACCCGGTATCAGCTCAAGAATTTCTTTTATCGGCATCATATGGCTATCACATTCCGCTGACCTACTGTGTTCAAGGATAGAACGAGCTGTTTGCTGCATTGACGGGTAGGCGCTTCGAAGAAGCTGGTTAGCGTAAATAACAACATTAACCCCAGCGTCAACTAATTCGCTCTCAGTAATTGTATTATAACTAGAAGGGACCGCCACTAATGGCTTTTTAATGGGCAGGTCTGCATACCGAGCACAAAAATCCAAAATTTCTTGAGGGTCTTTTCTTCGGCTATGAATCATTATCCCGTCAGCGCCAGCTTCTAAATAAGCCTCTGCCCTCATGACCGCGTCCTCTAAACCCTTCTCCAAAATCAAGCTCTCTATCCTCGCAACAATCATAAAATCGTCAGTGACCTGCGCAGCTTTACCGGCCCGAATTTTAGATTGAAAATTTTCCACTGAATCTTGTGTTTGAGCTACCTCATTCCCAAAAAGAGAGTTTTTCTTCAAGCCAGTTTTATCTTCAATTATTACCGCAGACACACCAAGGCGCTCCAAAGTTCTAACAGTAAATTCAAAGTGTTCGGTTTGCCCACCGGTATCTGCATCATATATCACAGGCTTAGTAGTAACCTCCAAAACCTCACTAAGCGACTGCATTCGAGAAGTGACATCTACAGCCTCAATATCCGGCTTACCTTTCGCAGTCGAATCTGTAAGGCTACTCCCCCACATTCCGTCAAATTCTTTAATTTCGCCACCAGCTTCGACTTTTGTATGCTCGATAATCAACCCACTAAGCGCGTTATGAATATCTAAAAACCGGACAATAGGCTTTGCGCTTATTAGTCTGCGCAAGCTAGACAGTCTAACCTGAGGTGTTGTACCTAACTCACGTACAGCTTTATTCAATGAGGTCGAAGAAATCCCTTCAGTATAAGGAATTTCGACCAATTCTCCCCCCCACTCACTGATTGTATCAATGACTTTCTGCCGTGTAGATTTTTGCACCCCCTCTTTCCAATCATCACCATGAACAACGTATGCAGGCTTTATCTCCCGCAAGTTAGGCTCGTAATCAAGCGTGGCTTGAGGGACCACCTCAGTAACTTGCTTTAAGTTGGCTACAATCGTTGATCGCTGCTCATATGTCATGTAAGGCATTCGTTTATAACTAGCAATTGCCTCATCGGTCAAAACACCAACATACACTTCCCCAAGCGCAGCAGCTTTCTCAAGAATATTCAGGTGCCCTGGATGGATAATGTCCGCGCTCATCCCAACATATACTTTTTTCAAAACAAAACTCCTATAAGATTAATAACTTTCAAACACAACAAATATTTATCGGTGCACAACAAGCACACCAAACGAAACAAGCCCAATAGTTAGGTAAGCATCACGAAAGTAGTAAACGAAAGTATTCATCACCAATCACATCCCACGTATAACGCTCAAAGGCCAGCTGTTTCATCGCTGCGCCCCCCTGAACCATATCTTTCCCACCAACCTTTCTTAGTAAGTTTACAAGCTCCACCTCTTCCGTAAAAAAGGCCGCTTTTTCATTTGTAGTATAACGATTAAATGAGCAATCAAAGGCTAATATCGGCAAACCGAAATGCATCATCTCGACTAAAGATGGGTTCGTTCCACCAGCTGAGTGTCCATGTACATAGCAGCTAGCCCGAGACCTCATTACCTTAAGAATTCGTAAGTCGTAAATAGGGTCTAAGATATGAATATTACTGACCCCCTCATACCTCAACTTCATAGACTGACCGAACTTCGACCCATGCCAATTCCCAATAAAAACCAAGTCAATATCCCCAGCCAAGCGAAAACTTTCCAGTATCATCTCTACATTATTTTCCGGTTCAATTCGACAAAGCGCCAGTGCATACCTCTTTGGTAGTTTTTGATCATGCACTGCTTCTTCAATCGCAACCGCGTGATCTCCTCCATACGCAATTACATTACATTGCATACCATACCGCTGTTTAACATAATCAGATATCCCCTGATTATCAGCAATAACGACATGTGAGAACTTCACAGCAATAGATTCAGACACCCTCAAAAACCAGCGCGCTATGCCGTTCCACTTATTACGTTTCCACTCAATACCATCAATATTGGTAACAATCTTTGCCCGGCTAACTAATCGAATGACCGGAATTGCAATCGCACCTGAAACCCCTAAAAGTAAAATCACCTCACTTTTCCGCAACACAGACAATAATAGCGAGACCACATCATAAAAAACACTCGACACTCCATTTGCCCCAAGTGGCACGTACCTCAATTCAGCACCCATATATGAATCGGCCTTCTTGGCACCACTGCAATAAATGAACAACTTGACAGGAAATGAGTTCAAACAGGCAAAACGAACCAAATTTTCTGCCAAAGTCTCAAACCCACCATATGAAGCCGGTACCCCAACAGTTCCAACTATAGAAATACGCTTTATTTTAGATCCCATAAAAAATACACAGCCTTGCAAAATCGAATTAGTATAAATTTAGTACAACGTTTTACTACCAAATAAGAACAGCCTAGCTTTACCTACTTCGACGAGCCGCCCTCAATACAAATGCGATAACAATCCCCCCCCCCATCCCTAACACTACACCCACAACCATAATCACCGACCGATTCGGCGAATCTTTTTCTTCAGCAACAAGCGCAGGGACAACGATTTCAAATAGGTATTCATCACTAACCTCGGCCAACATTAACTTTTTTGTCTGCTCTTCAATCATCCGATAGAAAACCGACTTCATTTCGGCAACACCAGTCCCCTCAACTCTCTGTTTTAAAAATTCAATATTAGCTTTTGTAGCCATCATATCTTTATGCTGAAAATAGCTATTAATCTCTTTAACTAGAGTACCAACCCAATTTTCGGCGACAACGGGGCTATAATGTGAAATCGTGATCGATATCAGTCCAGTCGCTTTGTCTTTTGAGACATTAACAAGTGAACGAAATATTTTATAGGTTTCCCAAGAGCTAGGTTCTCCTCCAGCGCTACTCCCATCCTTTTTCACCCAACTCATTTTATCTTGGTCGTAGATACTCCCATCAAACACTAATTCTCTAGCATCAGCATCCCACTCTTTGACAGCGACTATATGATGTCGCCAGTTATGTTTGGCAATAACTTTTTCAAGAAATACCTGACTTGTAATTAACGCTAACGCTTGATCCGCTCGGCTACTTTCCCCCCCACCCAACGAAACTCCAGCAATTGCAGCCAAGCCACCGTATTGAGAGGCCAAACCATCAAGCCCTCCGGTAGACTCGCTCGCAACAGCAACGAAGACTGTGGATGAGTACTTGTTAGGCAAACTAATTGCGAACCACCCGGAGATAATTAAAAGCAACACCACAGAGATAACTACAACCTTCCTCCCCTCCCATAAAACCTCCCACACCAATCTAAGGTCTATTTCCCCATCACGTACTAGGGTATGTGATTCAATTTTATTAGCCATAACGTCAATTCCACCTGAGATATTACTCAAACTATTCCCCACACTTCATGCCGAGAACACAACCCAATACAAAGAAAACAACAGGATCACAAACTTTCGGGTCAGACCTAACGGTTAACCCCCAGCATAAAAATCAGATTGAAAAATACTTCAACAACCCAGCATTAACAGACTTAGGGGCCATAAGATATCGCACCACATAATTTATGTAGGCCAACCATATAACCTAAATCATAGATATGTGAATTATTGCTCCCGTATTTCGATCATTTATAGAAACACGCTTCCGTCTTAAACCCACCCATGCGTAAATGCTGACCTCCATGCTCACAGAATCTAAGTACACCTTACCGTTTCCCAATGCACCTGCAGGTAAATCCAAAACACCTAACCGGTACAACCAACGCTATACGCACTCAGGGCTCGATCAATTATCAATTGTTTTTAGCTCCACCGATCTCCTGCCGTAAACTTGCTATTTCATCTTTAAGCTGATTGTACTGCCTCTGCTTATCTTCTAAAAAACGCATAGTTACAGCAGCCTTTTCTTTTAGCCCCTTAGGTGTAAGCAAATATGCATAGATTGCCTTATTATTGGATTTTGCAAAATTGCCGACTTTCACCCAACCCGCACTCACCAGCGCTTTCATGCAATAATTAGCCTTACCTAGACTTACACCCAGCGAGCTCGCTAATTGGCGCTGACTAATGCTGGGGTTAGCCTCTAGCAGCTTTAATACTTGATAACTGACGTTGTCTGGAATTTTCGGATTGTTCATGGGTGGGAATTGTAGAGGGGTTTAACTTAACGTTCAAGGAGTGAACGGCCCAAGGGCAATCACGAAAAAGTTACTACGCAACTTAGGTAAATTGAAAGCACTTTAGATGGGAAGCACCGAGAAAACATCTACCCCCTAACTTCGCACGTCCGCCTTCTGGAGCACCTCGTATACCCTAACGATTCGGCGTCACAACAGAGGTAAAAATCAGAAGCTGGCGGCACTCAACAATATCACACGTAAAAACCTAAACTGGCGCAAATAAATGCCGCTTACTCCACCGAATAAACCGCCAAGAGCGCTGCATTAACAAC
>ENA-OREC01000552-OREC01000552.1-marine-metagenome-genome-assembly--contig:-NODE-552-length-15234-cov-12.278221_pt1 | contig 15234 bp, 9 predicted proteins | sample MGYA00248626_ERZ508543 | MGnify/ENA primary metagenome ERZ508543 (study PRJEB26211, sample SAMN05518279) | marine metagenome | isolation source: Puget Sound, Washington, USA | host: Bankia setacea... | reverse complement strand
GGTGCGTATGTGTGCGTGCGTGCGTGCGTGCGTGCGTGCGTGCGTGCGTGCGTGTGTGTGTGTGTGTGTGTGTGTGTGTGAACATGACTGAAGACATCCGACTTACTTAGAAGAAATGGAGACTATACATTTCGGTCAGTCGAAATATGTGTTTGATAATTTTCTGGATTAATAACGCTATTAACGCGTTAGTTTATACTTATTTAGTTTAGTTCGATTTTGAAACACGTGGTATTTGCTTATGTAAACATGCTCCAATCCGTTCCTGGAACAAAACAGTACTAAGCAATAAGGACAAAGTTTCTTGCTCAATGAAAGAATGGGCACCTTTGATGGGGCTCGAACTCAAATCTGTCACAACTACCCTTTGCGACACCTCGTCCCTTAAAGTTGGACGTTAATATGGCGAAACTAATCGGCTTGTTTTTGATTTTGCCAATTGTCCTTACTAGGCGGAAACATGTAAATCTTTAAAATCGACTTCATTATGTCGACCTTGTACTTCAATTTCTAAAGACGCTGGCATCAACATGGTAATCTGTTCACAGACAGATCGGTGCCTTGTATGACAGTTTGACACCGTGTAAATCTAATACCACGTAGACATTTCAGTAATAACGTCCGCTCTCTTCGACTGGAAATGTATAGACAATAAGACGTATAGCTCTAAGAATAGGGGATATCTGTTACGCTAAGATGGGAGTGGTGGGTTAGACCTAAATTCCACAGATTGGTATTGATCGGCCGGTCCTACAAGTAACAAACAGGGGAACTCAGTAGACAGCAAATTAGTATTGTTCGCTATATATCTCTCAACAAAAATCACGCTCTCTTATTGTTCGGCCTAGTTTATAACACATACATGAAATGATGGTAACTAAGCAATGTTTAAGATGCTGTCACTACAGTGTATAGGATTTGCACTTCCTGCTAGCAATCAGTGTACTAGATAGGAAACTAAGTGTGTTTCAACGTATAACTAAGCTATTTACTATGTAGTATATTTGGCCTGTATCCATTCACATATGATAGTCTACTAAATTATACCACATACTACACATGTAAGTTATTTGCGCTTCAATATCAGATACTTGAATTTTATCTTATGAATAAATGTAACAAATGAAACAACCGAAATGGTTCGCTTTTGACCGTATGGATTTGACAAAGATGGTAGACACCATCTTATTACCAAGTGTAATTTCGCATGTAATAACATAAGTTTTGATCTTCGTTTTTCCTCTCAAAACCCTATTTATGATGGAAAAGTAATGGTTTGCAGATATTTGGTGTATGTATATATTCAACGTATACTTGCACAAATATTGTACCGCAACTGGAGTTGATCATGTCGTGTATACGGACAAAAAACAATATAATGACAGAATGTATGTTTTCCTTTTCTGTTGGCATTTCACTTGAATTCGAAATAAAGTTGAAATGTTTCGCGTATAATGGTAAATAACAGCATAGGTTACCATTGTCCGACTGGATAAGACGTTCTTGTATTGCCATGTCCTCCTCGTCTCGGCCTTGTTTACTCTCCACTTTGACTTCCGTTTTCCTCGTGATATCAACCATGGCAACGGTAGTGGGTCTGTAAACCTCGCTTTCTATATACACGTCACGCGGTCTGCGAAGGCGCAATTTCTCTAAATATCTGAGTAGGTTCTTTTTACAACCTTCAGGGTCAAGTTTCGTCTAGAAAAAAAAAAAAGACTGTTTGAACATAAAGTAAATTATAAGACATGACAGCGTGATTCTCTCTTCTTTATCTTGTCTTTATTTAAACAGGGGTTATAATGGCTTTGTACTTAGACAAAGTCGATTCTGGTGTTATTAAATTATTCTTCTTCCCATCACAATTCACAATGGAACGAGAAACAGAGCTAATTTTCCTTGCGACCAATGGAGTGGTGAGTTTTGATAGCTTTCTCGAGAAATAACAAAACAATGAGTCCATCGAGGTCGTGCTTTTCTCGTCGCACTGTTCATTCGGTAGTACGACCTTTATTTAAAAGCAATGGACAATCAATTCTGTTCATCTTACACATAAGGAAAGAAAGAGTTATTCACTGTTTACGCTAGCTACGCAAACTAAGCAGTACATGACCATAGCACATCTACAAACAACGAGTTCTGTTATGGCGATGTTTAGATGGCTTGGTTCAATTACAATGTATGTATACAAAACTCTTTTGGAAAAAATGGTTAACATGAAAAACATTTCGGAGAAATTATGTTGTGTCACTGAGTAAGATACATGTACTCGGTTGCCTGGTTGGTGTGAAAGGAGAGTCTCACACAAAGTTAAAAGGGGGAAAAGTGCCAATCTTGGTTTGCATTCGAAATGGTTGTTAATATGTATAACTGTACTATTTAAGCATATGTTTCTATATCTTTCAAAGTAGTGTAAAGCATTTTGACCCCGTAGAACATGTCATTAAGGTTGTGTTCAACTATACAACGTACTGAAAGGGGCATACTTTACGATCAAATACTGAGAAACACACATAAACAAATATAAAAAAATAATGACAATTTTCCAAACAAGCCTCTAACAGCAGAGTTTCTTTTTCTGTAGTTACGTTAGCACACGCTTCAATATTAGCTTTAGTAGAATCAAGTGTGATGAAGTTTCTAAATTGGAAATACTACAGGGATGCATAGAATACCTTTCTACTATCTAAGCTACTCAGGATTTGATATATTTCGGTATTATATATATATATATATAATAGGTAGATACTTACAATGGCACATGGGAAGATCAGCATCAGAATCAACCAGATGGTGAGACTTCCTACTGTACCTCCCGTAGCCAGTACACACTCCTCGTCATCTATCACCTCCCTGTAATAAATAACATTTGCCATAGCATAACAGACGTTCTTAACGACATTGATCAATGTATTAAAGGTATATACAACAGAAAAAACACGTTCTATACAAAACTCCTCAAGCCACTATACGGTTGATAACACAATTTATACTTTACCACATGAATAAATAAGTAAACATATTACCCTGGTACGGTGTGTGAAATGGAATATATGGTCATGCTAATGGATAGCCTTAGTGCGTTCAGAGTATGATATTGTTTATCACTGGACACAGGTAGTCAACGATTAGTTTTTTTGTTAGAATAATGGTATACATAACAACGTTTGCTTTCATTTTGGTCAAGTCAAGTGCTGGTCGATCCTTGCAATTTACAGATAAAGTTAGCCACGCAAATTACAGCAAAATATTCCCCCAGCACGTGTCTGCTATTCCGCTGTACCATTCGTGTTATTAGTATAACCAATGTGCTTGTTACGCCTCAGCAGAACATAAAACAGGCCCAATCAACGTCAAGTTTGTGTCCAATTATGAAAGGGGTATTTAATGACTCCATATGGACTATACGTCAATTATAGGGCGGAGGATTTGGGACACTCTCTCGTTTATGGGAACACGTTTTGCCAGTACGAGAACAAGATCAGAACACGTTGGGACAAAGCCACTACAAGTTCTTGGTTTGACTTATGTCAGCACTAGCACGTGATATGATCAAAACTGACGTCTACTCGTAGGCTCATAGTTTAGTAAGCGTTCAAGACATTATTGTTCAACTGTATGCTTCAACACGCTATGCTAGTTATACAAAATGTGTATGCTAATGATTGACAAATATATTCAACAAACAATTTGGACAGCTACACCTAACTTTCTAATCTTTCTTTTCAAACCTGAAATTTACAATCGTGCAGAGTACAAAAGAGTAATCGCAATGTATGATGTTTACCAATCGATTTTTTAATTTATGAGAGAAGAAATATGATCAGAAATCCCCCTCTCATTATACATAGATACGCTTAATAACGTATACACGATGGACTGGATACATGTGCATTTCACTATGTCAGCCAAAACCTTGTAAAGAAATATATCTAACCCACTTGAAGACTTGAGTATTTGCATATGAAAAACAGTGTTTGCCTTTTCTGTAATAAAACACTAGATTTGTAGTTGAGTTCACTTGTATATGTGGTCCGGATGTTGTGTTATGAGGTTTGAAAACTAGTCACTCGTTAAACATCATTTCAACATTCATATAACTATAATTTCTAAACCGGGTGAGCTTCTGTAACATGATCTAACAAACGGCCGTGCAGCTATTCTGAGTTGTAGCTTGATCGTAGGTATATAAAAGATAAAATAGCTGTAGCGTTAAATAGAATTTATACTCTGACTCGTCCACCTCATGTCTAATAAGGGCCTGGGTACCATATCACACTCATTTATTAGGATTGTTAAACCATGTTGTTATTATTATTAAACCATATTGTTATTAGTGTTAAACCATGTTGTTATTAGTGTTAAACCATGTTGTTATTATTGAAAAACCATGTTGTTATTATTGTTAAACCTTGTTGTTATTATTGTTAAACCATGTTGTTATTATTGTTAAAACATATTGTTATTATTGTTAAACCATGTTGTTATTATTGTTAAACCTTGTTGTTATTATTGTTAAACCATGTTGTGTTGAAAGACATATGGAAGATAGATGTATATCTTAAAAGCACTCTCGTTTATTTAAGTCTTTATTATAAATGTCTTTATACTCCGACGTGTAATAATCTTATGTGAATAAAATTTGAAGAAAAAAATGAAAAAAATAATCTAAGTGTTGATTTCAGAACAGCATTTTATGTTTTAAGATCAAATAAGATAAGATAATATCTTTATTTAACGAAGTTAACACAGTTAGACAGTTATACTTATTTACATGCACCCGTGTACACACACACACACTCGCATCATCATTCACACGCGCACGCTTATACAATTACAAACACGAATCTTTCAAATGTAGATTTAGAAGTATTGATCAATAATGACATGCACACATAAAATAATCTAAATTATTGACAGACACTGATTTATACCAACATGTATACCGTTAATACCATTAATTATGTTATTGTTATCAAAGACCCAATGGCATTACAATTTAAAGAGATGTCTTTCTAAAACGCTTATTTCCAATCATAGTCTATTGTCACACAATTACAATCTCAGCTCTTAGGGTGGGAATTTTGGTATTAAGACCGAACACAGTGGAACCGAAAACATTCAATAAAAACATGGAGTTGTGCGATTTTTAATAATTAGAGCAGTTTTGCTTTAATTATTGTTTATATCGTTTTATTTAAGTTGCCATGGTAACAAAATAAACGCACATTTGACATGCACCATCAAGTTCGAGGAATTTGGAGGAAGAGGACAATTCGGATATAAAGTTCACCTGAATTGTTGGGTAGGGAATGTTATCACTCCCATAGTGTGGTAAACAAATATCTATATTTAAATTATTTCACTTAAAGTTATAATTTAGGACGCCCTTTTTCATTCAATATAGTATTACATGAAGGAGAGTGGTAAATCTTCCTGATAGCTTTACCATCCTGATTTCTTGGGTCAAATTCTAGAGCATTGCTTCAGCGTTTTTATATACATTGATAATTCTAGTTAGATTCTGTACGATCAATTTTTGTATTTGGCATTAGCAAACAGAACATCAGTTTTCAAATCCATTAATTTCACTTTCTTTATTGTGTTTTCTTGTAAAGAATTGTTTAAAGTGTACATAACAGGACGACATGCTGAGCGAACATGTAATTATGAAAACCTCCTCAAACTATTGAACAGTCTTCTCCACACAAGCTAATTGGTCGAACCATTGTATTCATAAACCGTCGTTGATTTTTGGAATTCTGAAACTAACGCTTGTCTAAAACATACGGGAATCAAAATCGACAATTTCCTAATTAATGCCGTAGTTAAAAGAGCCTTTAAACATGAACACTAACAGATAATTACACACACTGGCAGCACATACGGGTTCTCCGGACATGGCAAAACACGTGTGCTCCCTGGCAAGTCGATTATTATTAGTCACCGAATTAAATGCTCATTTCCCGAATTGAAATTATTTGAATCCAGTTTCTAATACAGTCTATGAAACCACCAATAACATGTGTCTCGAATATTTACTGTTCACATAAGTATGCTGCTGAGATTCTGATTATGGTGGGATATGTTCATTGATCAGAATTAAATGACAAAATCAATGTGTATCAATCAGTTTCTTCATCATTATGAACTTGTTTTGTTATCAAGCATGGATATGTGGTAAGGCTTCAAAAGACAGCGCTATACATTGATTTATATTAGAAAATAGACCCAACTTTTAACAGGACATAACTATTGAAGACGACTAAGCTATGCATTGAACACAACCTATGCATTGTGAATAAAACTGTGAATAGAGCAAATCAAGTATGACTGACAACTGTCCGAAAGGCATTCACAAAATGATATTGATAGTGGTTGGTACCTATACTTGTTATACACTGTTTAATATTTTTGAGAGAAAAATCATTCCCAAAACAAAACTAAGGATGACATATATGTTTTTGTTCTCGTTACCTTGTTCTTATATCACATTCGACATACTTTTCTCATAAGAGAGTTCGACTTAACATAATTTGACAGTCTATTGGCAGGAAGCTTCCTCCCTGGCCATGTGTATCCTTATTGTGAAACTACGGCAACGAAGTTACAAAAATGTCTGCAGTATTCCATTTAGGGGGTGTAATAATTCGAGAAATTCAATTTATTATTGAGTTAATGACAATATGTTAAATTGACAACTATAAAAGAAGCAATGGATTTTCGTCTATAGTTTTCTATAACGAGAACTATTTATTGATCAACAGTGAACACAAAAGTTTTGTATTGCAAAAAAAACACACGAATGTATTGCTTGGAAAACCGTGGCATGTTCAAATAAATATATCTGATAAAAAGAAAATTAGTTGTTTGGCAGACATGTGTGGGCATTGTTTAATCAGTGTAGGCATATCGTGATATATTGATATAACATGGGTTGTTGTTTTTTCAAAGGAAGAACTAGTATGTAAGATTGTATAAGTAAGAAAAAATGTGCTTCATTGTGTGGTCCTTATAAAGCAATATGGAATACTTTTTTGTCATTAGTGGAGATGTTGGAATTGGTAGCTTTTTAGCTTATGATTGAGTTACCTTTTTCTGGAATATAGAAAACAATGGCGACTTTCTTGTTTTTGGTTCACCATACTTCTCGATGTGGAAAAAAATGCCACTTTAACTATAGTAACAAAAGATGATTAATAAAAAGAGGGTTGAACAAAAAACACTGACGTCACTGCTTTCTTATTCCATCTAGTCAGCTCAGCCATCTATATAGTGTATACTGTCTAATGTTAAAACTAGTTCCGCGAAGTTAGTCTTCTTGGTTATGACATAATACTGTTGTCTGTAACTTACGTGAGAACACATTTCCATATGATGATCGCACTTCCCACGAGGAGGTCGATGATAATAATTATGATATACGCCACCATAGTACATCCCAGCTTCCTCTTCTCACGGATCGCCTGAGGAAGAAAAATTAAAAAAAAAAAATCATTGAATGTCTCTCTAACAGAAAAAAGTCATTCTCTATACCAAAGTCAAAACAAATAAAGAATCCAGTAAAAGAATAGTCATACCTGTGATAAACATAATGCTAAATCCACTTCGATCGAAGGCTAAAAATGGTAAACACAACTGATTTGAAAGCTCTAACACACTTCTAGAACTAGTTAGATCTTAATGATATGGCGTAAAAAACATTTAAAAATACATTACATTAATCATTATTATCAGCAGTAGAAGACACACCAATACGAAAATACAGTAATACAGTAATACACTTCATCTAAATGCATGTAACTGTATATCGTTTGGACAACACTAAACAGTACGATGACTTTAATTATATTACACTTACCAAAATGTAAACATATATTATATGTATGTATATAATATATATAAAACAATCCAATAGCACTTACAAACTCGTAGAGAGAAAGTGAGTCAACCGCCCTCAGCATTATTCACCTCCATTTTCAAATCCACAAATGAACCCGATTTAGTGTAACCATTTGCTAGTTTACTCAGATACGTTGCTAAATAATATCAAATCCCTTGTCACAAGACAGCGTGTATGTGTAGATGTGTTGTCATTGATTTTTACCTCACTGTTTATTGATCGAAAATCATTTGTGCTCAACGTCGAACGACGGTTATACAGTGTACATCCTCGCCCATGTTATGTAACTGCGTACGTGTGAGTATGAACAATATAACATATCTAATAAAAGCGAACACCTATTTAATCAAATGTCAACAATAAAATGAAAACAAATCCTGGCACACTCTAAAATAGTTTTCATCACGTGAGACCAATATATTTCGTTCAGCATACGCAGTTTTAAACGTTTTGAATGTATGACAAACATATTTTTATTCGAGAATGGACGATGTAATTATATGGTAGCAGAGTAGGCTTTGTCTGAATAAACAATTCGGGAAGCTTGTTATATGCAATACTTTTAATTTAGGTAGGTCTTTGAACATGGACTTCTATGTTTAAAAGCGAGCAAATAAAAATAAGGTAGTGTATGCCTGTACTCGGGTAACTGTGACTGTGTACTCGTTGTTTTCCAGAACGTGTTATTTTCTTTCTAAACACATAACACTTATAATAATTTGTCATCGTCATCATTACCAGGATTGTGAAATTGGGTCAGCTCACGAATATAAACATACGTAGGTGACGCTTGTAAGTAATACAGATAAAACGACCTAGTGCTAATTGAACCGAACACAAGTTTAGTACCCGTATTTAACTCTCTTAATGAACAATAATGTGTATGTCGCTATTGGCGTATTGTTTGTTAAATCATTTATATATATCCACTCACCCAAAATGAAAACTTTACACGTTTATAATGGCATTTACTATGTATGAGGAAACACACATGTACTTCCCAATGCAGGAAGTGGAATGCACTCATGTTTAAGAGAGTTAAACTTTATCCGTTGAGGAGTATGTTTATCCCATAAAATCCACAACAAATCATAGGATCTTTCAAATTTAAGGTCATGATTTCCCCTATATATTCAATACAAAGGGAGGTAATTAAAGAATTTGAATATTTAAAATCTCAAATCTAGCTTTTGCATTGTGTTTTTATAAAACGCTGTTGGTTTTTTAGTTTTGACATAAGTTTCTTTCAAATCACAGCAATAAGAACATTTGGTCTGTACAATCAATTGGGCTTTTGATGAAGTGTCTGTTTTCACTATATGAGTTATCTCTTATCAGTTATGCATGATAAATGACTAAATTTAAGGCATATTATTGTCTTTGTGCATAGGGGCAGAGTGAAATATATTGATTTAATATTGTGTTAGATATGTGTTAATACAAGTGTAAAGTATACCTGTATTCCATTGTGTCATAATCATGTACTTAGGGAAATAAAATGTTGTTTGAGTTGAGTAAAACACAGTCAACGATCTCAAGGGATTTCACCCATTGTCTTAATATAATACATGAATCAGTTTATAGATATATACATGAATAAACCGTATTTTTACTAGAGTTACACTTGAAAACACAATGTGAACCTGTATTATATAAGTCATTACACGGCAATATCATGTAAATGACTTAATACGTAGGTGGTAATACATTTATTCATTAATGATAACCGTTTATTATTGTGTTAAAGTAGTTTTTTGTTGATCCTAGTTTAGTTTGGTTACCCTTGAACAATTTGGTTAACATATATAAGCATTTTACTTTTTACACTATACTTTATACGCTATATTTTATACATACACATTTTACATTACACATCGATGTACAGTAGATGGTACAGTGATTTAGAACATGTTAAATATCGAATACTACCACATGTACATAGTCGTACTGTGTATTTCACACAAACAAATAAACGCTCCCTACCTGAGTGAGTACACATGCGAACAGGAACACCAAAATCCACCCGTACATAAGGTCTGAACCATTGTTGTCAGTATATAATATTCCTTACATATCTATCATGCCTAGCCTTGCCTCTTACTCGATCACCAAGCTATACCCGGGTACCCGAGTTAATATATGTGGGTGACTTGTTTAATGTACAAAGACAGTCTTGCTTCTTACTGGTGTAAAATATTTTTAAATCACTGTAGTACAGCCGACACCGGAAAGCGTTTCATAGAATTTACACACTTGTCTATGTTATAGGGTTTTAAACCGTCAATGCACCAATGTGGAATCTAATACGGGACTCCCACTAACGGTATGCACATGAAAGTTGGTTTGTATGTTTGTTGTAGTTGTTTTTGTTTGGTGATCGTTGTTTGATTATTTCACCATGGGAATACATGCACTAACTAACAATGCGCAGGTTGTGTCTTTCCATTGCAATGCCTAGAACTTACAAATTTTCTTTTCAGTATACGAATGTCTTTCACAGTTGCAGCTGCATAAAGTATCCTCCACAGAGTCAGTTAGAAGTCCATGAAATTCGGTGTAATGACCATGATGAAACAAACTAATATATCTTACAACCATGTACAAGAAACAGTTAATAAACTTCTATAGCTTACACATATGTACAATAAATAGCCAATAAACCCATAAAGCTTACATATTAGATTCATAAACGTATATTACAGCAGAACAAAGTATGCCAGTCGTCCGGCTGTCTATCATTAACTGTGGCAATTATCGATCAGCCCATTGATTTGCGATCGACTAGACGTAACCTTCATCAATGAGTTATGATCGATACACCGGGTGTGTTTTTTTCTTTCGAGGCGCCGAGCGTTGAATTGTTATCGGTACTTCGAATTCAAAGGGTTTTTTCATGGTTATATTACACCCGGTATAAATTTGGTAACTTGAGATGAACTCCCGCAATGTACATAATTGTAGTTAAAAATTTGTGATATGTTGAGTTTGCGATAACGATCGTAGCGAAGCAATGGAACTGAAAAGAATTTCACGAGGCATCGTTGGTATACTGGAACTAAAAGCACACATATATATAAACAAATTCAAATATAAAATGTGAGTAGATGCTCTATACTATCGGTTGATTCCTTTCCGTTTCGCTCTAATGCTACATCTATAAACTGGTGAACTGGTCATGCCCTAGTTAAGCTATTAATCTACATGTATCTAACACACTCACGACTCCATATATACATGTAACGCATATATAGTTTGTATTTGTTGTCTTACTTTATATCAAGACTATTGTTTATGAAACCAAAACTGTCACATTTCTAACAATATCTCTGATTGTTACTCCATGAGGTTAAGGTTAGTTTTATTGTATACTAATGTTTTTAGTTCGATCGACAGGTGAAAAATGTAGCTCGACCGGGCGTAGAAACCAGGGTCTTTCGCTGAGCGTGAGAACCCTCTACCACTGAGCTACCGAGTCACCCGGTCATCTCATCAACAACTTTTCACCGTAAACCTACACCGGTTACAATTGTGAAACAACCAATTGTTATATGTAAATCACGCTCGGATACCTTCCTGGAACCAACCAGTACTAAGCAAATATGATTAATAGATTGTGTCCATTTGTCCAGCTTCCAAGACATGTTTACTTCTTTGTAAATTGCCTTTCTCAGATATTGCATTGGATAATTCTTGTTTTCATTACAACGGGTAAGGCCAATTCTCATTTCCCTGGACATCTTATCAAGTATGATAGCGATCAGTGTTTAAGACATTGACCCGTGGACAATAAACCTCGGATATTCCTCTCCATACGGTTATGATATTAAATATGACCTATCGTTCCCAATTATTAAATTTCATCACAAAAGGAGTTTATGATTAATGCTTCTAATGAAGAAATCTGTGTTTCTTTTTAACGGAATCGTCACATGACATTGTGGAGTCATCACATTACATCCCGCGTGACATTTTACACATGCGCACTACAGACATCAAATTGAATTCGGGCGCTGTTATGACTCCAAAAAGACTGGCAACGCTAAAAAGCGTACCGCTGATGTTCGAGCGAAACGCTTTTGGGTGTATCGTTTTTGACTGCCGGGTAGGCCAATAATATATCCGTGTGAAGATACCTTTATACTCTGCCATTTTGTTTACATCCAAATTAACCGATCAAGTGATCACTGCAAAGTGCCCGTATGAAGAAATCCCCGGTATTTTTAAACGAGCAAACCCCTTCTCCGGAGAGAGAGGTGAAAAAGAAATACTTATGTTTCGCTAAACCAATTCGTTTTTGAGCATCATTAAACTTTAGTTACACAAATAATAACATTTAAAGGCAAAAACAAGCTTATCTATATGTTGGGTCATCTGGGAGGCAGTCCCTTTAAGACTAACCAGTTAAATATTATTTTTGACGATTTCAGTATATGAGTATTAGGATATAGGACATAGTTCAGTTGTCTATATCTTCCACAAGGACATAATTTCACAAGTACTGTGTGGCTATGAAGTACAGATAAGTATGTTATTGTTTTATTTTGAGTGAAAGTCCATCTTTATACATACATCTAGTTAGGGAGACGTAGAGCTAACAACACTAGTTGCTATATATTGACTGGCAAAGCAAAACGCAGATTGTATCGCAGGTGTGTCACGTGCAGGTGCATTTTACTGATTTCTAACATAGTTGGGCGCACTTTGTATCGGTACTCTGTATATAAACAAATATATAGCCTGGCGTAACGATCTATAGCCAATATAACACCATACCCTGTATTGTTGTGGTGGCTGAACACTCGAGCTGGAACTCGTAAGAGTTGTTAATGTGAACCTCTGTCAAACTAATAGTTATATTGTGTGCACGCATGTTCAAAGGGACTGTGTCACCGATGACTAACTGACGTAAGATTTATTAATTCGATTTAAAAAAATCACTGTAAAATGTGTATGTGGGACATTGGAAATTTGCCCACTGATATATTACATAACATTATAAATGCCGAAAGAATACCGTTTTCGCTTTATTTTCTATTGTCAAGTCATTGTCATATGTCATTGTTCATTCACACATTGAAATGGCTCTATTTATTTCCACGATACCTATCATCTTTGTCTTCCCCTTTTCTCATCAACCGTAACGACTACTAGATCGTTTGGTATTGACTAAGAACATATTGGTATTGGTACTGCATGAAATAAAAAAAAAACACGCATACAAGAATTTATCACGCCGAATTGTTCCACCGTTTACGTTTTGCGATCTAAACGCAATCACACGAAGGTAAACAAACCGTTGTCAGTGTATTTTGTCCAGTAAATGCAGAGTTTACGCACCATGATCTAGATAAAAGCTCTCCATACAATGGCAATGTGTCGTTTAAAGTACATATCCGTTATCCGCTGGCCTTAAACAGGAAACAGTCGAACAACTACAAACGCTACACAACTGTCAACAGTCTGATCATCACTTTCTTCTTAGTGACGTCATGTATTTCGTCATTTCTTAAAGTTCACGAGTGTGTCCTACAATACTGAACGTTGTTTCCCCTATTAAGTTTCTGTTAAATTCCAACCGAAATTCCTGTTTATAAAAAAGCCGCCGCCATCTTATCTTCTCCCTACACTTAGAACTAGATGACGTCGTACGTTGAGAGCAAGTCTCGTGCCGATAATGAATAATGAAGCTCGAGCGGGGAACTTAGGTAAATTATGATAACTTGTAAATACTATCAAAAAAACACGTAAAATGTAAAAACAAACAAACATAATATTAGTATTATAGTATTATAAAATCGTTATACAGATTATTGACAGTGTATATGAGCCCATATACACTGTCAAGAATCTGTATAACTTGTAATATACTGACTGGTGTGGTATTATAACTGTTGTATAATATGATAGTGTAGCTGTTATAATTCTGATCAACTATAACAAAAACAGCAACGACGACGACACCGACAGCAATTCAAGTCAACTAAAAGCAATGACAAGTACAATGTATGTCAATTTCATTTCGTACACCAATGATTTGTGTTGTATGAATCGGAGTGACAACATAATAACTTGAACTCAATACAAGACGCGTCTCGTTGATCGTGTTTTTGGCAAGCATATAGATAACATGTCTTTCTTGGCTCTCGAACTTGTGCTTGGGTCGGTGGACACGAACAACTAGACCAGTTCTATACCAATCAAGCTACATACATCTACGGACCTATAAACCATGGATTGGCAACTCCCTGATATCGGTAAAACGATAACGAATAATATTTTACCCAGCAGCTTTAGCGCGTACGCAGTACGTATCCGGAGATACAGTCATTCTGTCGATCGGCGGTAGTCGGTTATTTCCGTGCATTTCCGTATCGTGTCGCGTTTTTCCACGGATACGCATTGGTTTGTATATAGTCGGAAACAATAGATTCAACCGCATGAACCACGTGGGGCACGTTTTAACCGATTGTTGCAACCGAATCATCAACCCTCAATGGAGACGACGATGCAAACTTATAATTACCCAGAAAAAAACACGTGCCTTACTAGTGGTAGTACAAACATAACGAAGCTTTTTCTCCAGGTAATGTGTGAATAAAAAATAGCACAACTAAAGCGTGTTAACACCTTATATACGAATCCGAGCACTGGCGGAGAGGACCGAGTTTGTACGATTGCCAAATGATGAGATCTCGGATGAAATCCCGCGTTTTGCGAGCGTTCAGAGTAACTCTATAGCTTAAGAAGGGAGTTGTCAATCCATGGTATATAGGTCCGTGATACATCACAAATAATGTCAAAGCAATTTCTTACTTCGGTGTGAGTTTCCATATCTGCAATAATTCCAACACTGCCAATCTGTATAGCTCGAATATAATTCCTTTGAACACTCAAATCAATCGCACTAGATAAATTGTTTGTGAAAAGAAATTAAACACAAGTAACACTAAGTTGATCGTTTGTTCCACTTTCTACCAAATCACGTATTATCTGTTCGACTCTAACAAAGTGAGTGTAACGTGTGTGAAGTACCTACATTTTCACCAGTTCCAATAATATGTATAACGTTTCTAATCCGTCACCATTAGCAACATCTTATTTCAGCAACAAAGATTCTCCGTTCGCTGTATTTTCAGTATTCTGTGTAACTGATGACGTAAAACCAACCCAATACTACGCTCCAATATTGTTGTTTACATCTGAGAACTGAGTTTTGTTCTGTTCAGCTGATCCTGAATTCGGTCAATGCTACAGACCATTCTCTATATTCGTAACACCCCATATTCTTTACCAAGCACAGCACAGTAAAGCAGTATTGGTGGTTTTTTCGG
>ENA-OREC01000551-OREC01000551.1-marine-metagenome-genome-assembly--contig:-NODE-551-length-15242-cov-13.503792_pt1 | contig 15242 bp, 3 predicted proteins | sample MGYA00248626_ERZ508543 | MGnify/ENA primary metagenome ERZ508543 (study PRJEB26211, sample SAMN05518279) | marine metagenome | isolation source: Puget Sound, Washington, USA | host: Bankia setacea... | reverse complement strand
CCTTGCTTACAATTGTTTCCAAGCAGTTCCAAAACATCGTTTCAAAGAGCGCCAGAATGCACCGTTTCGCGTCATTGCTTTTAATATTTTCTCAGCAGCTCAAACTTCAAGAACATCATTTCAAAAAGCGTCCGAATGTACCATTTATCGGCCATTATTTCAAAACGTTCTCAGCAATTCCAACTTCCAAAACATCGTTTCAAATAGCCTCAGAATGTATCATATGTCGTCCATTAACTGCTATTCCGGATGCCGAGGGGGGAGGGGTGACATCCTCATGTTTAACACTTTTATTACTTTAACTGTTTTTGGTGTATTATAAGAAATATCAAGACACTTTGAGGGAAAAGATATTAATTTATACTTAGTTTCCATTGAATGCCGGATCGGAACTAACACGTGTTTGTATGTAATCAAAATGCAAAACGCCTGTTGTATTTGACGAATGTTGTTTTATATATGGTCAATGTATAAAAAGTGTACTTGCACCGTAACAAGTAGACACATTATTGGAAAATCTTATTTGAATTGTCTCCCCTGGGGTGTGTATACATCTTAAACGAATAAGGAGTGCCTGAATAGAGTCTGTATCTATTTCAAAGGCGTATAACTTTTTGTCAGTGACTTTATTGAAAGGCCCAGACGTTTCATGAATATATTGAAAAGCGATAATGTAATCAGCTTTTGCAAGACCGCCATTTCGGGTTATCTGGGAAATTTAAGGAAGCAGTCATAGGAGAAATTACTTCATTGCAAATTTGAAGCAGTGCTTGTCAATTGTATAGCAGGTTTTGTCAAATAACACTGTCGTTTTATCGAAACAGATATTATGAAAACTCTCGTTAGGGTTCTATTTTGATCAGAATATATTGCTATGATTCATTTGTTTCCAGTTAATATTCTTAGAAGTTATAAAGAATATGCCGATTTATACAACCAACCCAGAATAACAGTGTCTTCTATTAATTAACGTCTTCAACATAAGAACAGAAGACCTATAGTGTAGTCATAGAGAGTTATGAAGTACTTACCATAAAGTATTTTCTTAGTGTTCTCCCCTTGCCGCACACACATCACGTGTAAACCGAGGCAGCCATATCCAATAATTCAAAGGGTATTTAATGACGTATCCAACTGGCCAACATTAATTATCATTGATATCCAACATAACATGAGTGATAAAATTGTAGTATCTAGCAATTAGGTAGTTTTTAAGTTACCCACATTCAAAGAGGAAGAATTTTAACATCATGTTGGGAATTACACGCCAATTGACAAGAACAGATCTGTATTTGACTCAAGGGGTAATCCGAAATCTTCAGCACGTACTTGTGAAATACTTTGTGGTGTCTGAATAAATAAATTTAAACCAATTTGTCCCATCCTTTTTAGCCTGTCAATTCTCCAAAGAATACAGCCCTTTATATAACGTTTGTCAGACTTTCATCCTCAGTTATATTATGAAATTGCTGTGGTTTAAGTGTGTTTATTTTATGAACCCTTTTTATACCAATGTCAATTAAGGGTATATGAGTGCATGTTATTCAATACGTCGCTATATGTCGTACAATTAATGAATTTATTGCACGCACATTTTACCGTCTAGAGATTTTACGACATTGTTGAAATTGAACTAGGAATACACATTTAATATGCGACAACGGCTTTCCTACCAGCTTGCCTTTCTGTAAAGCTGTCTATGTGTATGGTCCGTTTGTTCATGACATTGCATTCTGTTTTTTAAGTTTCAATGTACTGTTATTCCAAATTTCAAACGTTTGTTATTTACGACTTTGTGCTCTTATTTCTCGGTAAAACCTTTCCTTGCAACATTCCATTCAATTCGAGTGGCCTTGCGAGTTTGTGCATTCCATACTTTGTCTGTAGCATGGTACCCTGAATGACCCATCTATACAAGTTACACAATAGACGAGGCATTGAACGTTCCTCATGAGTGCAACTGCTGGGCCCGAGTCTTGTGACTATCGTTACGTATGTCTTCGTCTTTGTATACGCCTCAATAAAGTAGACATGGTGCAATCACGTGTGAGAGAATTCCACTGACATGGGTACCATTTTACGAAACTATGCCCGTAAAACCCAAACTTACGCACTTACTTCAAGGCTTGAATAAAGTATACTTCTTACATTCAACAGAACTTTGTTTCATCAGACATTCACGATTTCTAACATTAAAAGCACACTTTCCCTTTTTGACAGCATTAGCTATTTTAGAGGTATATTCTGCGATCCTAAAGACGTTTGTGTTTTGCGTCAGTACTTTAAGTGAAACAGCATTCAGGGTGATTCTAGCCAAAGCGCTACAATTAGTTTCACGCTTAAAGTCAAATATCTGTCAATAATTAAAAAAAGAATATAGGACAGGGATCTGACTTGACTTTTACTTTTAGTCCTCCAATAATTAAAGAGAATGTCAATGCATTGTGTATTGGTGTTTTCTTTTTATATTATTTTGATCACACAGACACCGAATATCTAACTAAAACCAGACACTGCTCAACATTAAGCCTTAGTTGATACTATTTTACACATGTGTTAAACATTGTTTTGATGCTGAAGCTGTTAGTAACGCAAATCTGAAGATAAGTATGTTAAGATGATGTGACAAACCATCATTACGTCAACCAGACATCTAAATACCACAATGCCTTTCCTAGATAATACATTAAAATGGTAGAAACCGAATCTCACTTCACTTTAACACAACTCAAACGTACGTGCTTGTCGTTTCATTTTGAGTTATATGACTCAGCAACTGTGTCAATATTCACCATTATTTCACCATTTAATCTCAACTCATTAAAGTCAAGACGAATTATTTCAATAATGGTGGTCAGTTTCAAATGGTAATGATGTTACGAGAGAACCTGCTTTCAATTTGCTTTAGTTGTGTTAGTTGAGCTGCGTAGGTGTAGCATAGTTTCAGATTCGATGAAAGGTGAAAAAATATCATTACATTAAACGGGTATAAAATCAATCATTCTATTTTCAATATGGCTTCTTATAAATCGCATGAAAGAATTAATTTGTCACGCATGCGCTTATCGCCGTCTCGCGGATTATAGCGCATACAAATGTCCTCAATATGTTTAGAAGAACCGTTGAAAGATGTATAAAAGATTTTTGAAAATACGAACAGTTATGTTTTCTTTGCATAATTACACGTTTGATTCTGTTTCCGATCAGATACAGATTACCGAGATAAGAATGTTCAGGTTAAATAACGAAGATATGTGAACGATTGTCCGGATGAACGCGTCATAAACTGTAACGTTGGTAACGGTAGTGGACATGGTTCAACATGTTAAATTCTTCATCTGTAATTAGACGAATTATTACGCTTTTCATTTGCATCGTTTTGTACAAAAAAGTTGCATAACATATCACTCAAGCGTTGTGATGATGTGACTGATGTACAAATAATGGGAACTCAACTTTGATTTGTTAATTGTTCTTCTTCTTAATTTGTATAGGTGGACATTAGTTCTGTTCTTGCGAACCTATGTTTGAAGAACCAGTACTTGCTTACCGGAAACTCACATAGATGACATATTGCGTTCTTTCGTTTGTTCCCTTATATTAAGATGCTGAAGTTAAAGTTGATTTACATACAACATAATTATTAATTACTAGAAATTGTTTTGTTTCCTGAAATAACCGCGGACTTACATAAGGATTATTCGACAATGTCATCTTATGTAAATCCGTTCCTAACATAACAATTGCCTTGATATTGTGGCATTGAAGTGGAAAAACATAACTATTTGTGGTAATGAGATGACGATAAATAGGTACAAAGAGAAACAAGAACCTATGACAACGCTTAGGAAATGGAAACATCAACATTAGACAACGTAATACAATCACCTTTTTTACTTTGACAGGAACTCGGAGAACCTGCCAGCTTATGGCCTTTCAAATTGTTGCTAGTAACAAGTTGAACTACACTAAGACGTCAGTTAATACTTATCGTTTCCAGATAGCAATGATGCGGTATGTCATAACTATAGATATGGACCTGTTAAACAAATTGCTCAATCATAAAATGTGTACACAAACCCAAGTCCAGTAAACTTGAAAAGAGAAACTATCATACATGTTTGCAATAACTTGTTTACATCGCATAGTTCTTTGGTCTGGCTAGGGATGATTACTTCAGCGTGTTTTTTTACACTCTGCAGCCATTTCATAAATTCAAAAAGCACAGGAGTGTCCTTTATGATGTTATAGTTAACTTTAGGTGTGTTGATGACGTCAACGCGCCTTTGAACGGATGAATGTGTTTACACGTGTTTTTGCACATTTGGAACCATAAGCCACGCCCCTGACGTACCCGGTATGTTTGTAATGAAAGGCTGAAGGTTCTTTTACTTACGGCATCATATTATACTGTAAATTTATGGCGTATCAAATGAACGTTAAGGGGCGAGAATTCCATATGTTCATCAAAGGCCTATGCGAATCAGGCACATTATCAGCTTCTAAAATATGCTGCAGATCACACGTTGTACAGATGTTGGCACTTAAAACAACCCGTATTATGTCCGAAAAAAATCAGAATGTATTTGAACTAAATTATGTGCGTTATGTGCTCTGTATAATGAACAACATAGTTTACTTAACGTTTCAATGTTTACTATGATCCCCTCTAGTGTTCAAATGACACACATGCTTAACACGTAAGTCGCACACGTTTCGTTGACAAAGCTAATACAATTACAGTATTATGTGTTGAATGTTCGATACCCGGCGTCGATATGTAAGACGGTCAAGTGCTCACCAACTCGTACAGGTGTATTACCTACTAGTTTTCCTATTTCTCTCCACACAACAAGCCCACGAACAGCGGATGTGTGTGAGCTGTACACGTATTCGTACTCCTTCTAAAATCATTGAAAGTTTATGTTTTGCATTAGTTGAAATAATTATTAACTACAAGCTAGTATATATCAAAGTGACGTTACATGTCAACTTATAGGTTTTCATTCACGTCGATATTCTGAATGCTAATGTTGGTATGAACAGTTGGTTACATGGGAGATGGCAATGTTTAATATCAGACTTGATTCAAACTATCAAACTATCAATATGTTCAACTGGCAGCTCGGTTCAACTTGCTACACACCTTGTTAACTATTTCGATGCAATATCCCCCAAAAAGTGCGTGTGTAATTCAATAAATCACGGTGGTTATACATCGTTAAGAACAAGTCCAATTAAAAAGCAATTTATGTAAACTTTTAATCAGTGAAACGCGCACCATGGTGGATTAGAGTTTTTATGAAGTGTTACCGTTGAATTGTAATTTTTTTCTCTTTTCGGTTTTAGAAATTCTAACCACATGAACACAATCACGCTGATCTGAACAGTGTTGACCCGACAAAACCCTTCAGTACTTGATCGCTGAAGATAAAATTTCAATTCATTAAAAAACGGATAACACGAAACGATGGCAACGAAACGCAATTAATTTGAAAGAAATTGTGTTCGAGAAGTAAGCGTGACGTTCCTTTGGCTATGCCAGTGTTAACATTCAATATAGAAAATTTGAAAGTAATAAATTATATAAATGATCGCTCAAGTATTATTGTTTTGTTTTGGCAAGAACGTGTACAGTAACTGAGTGCACTTTGTTTACATCCAATTACATCAGACTATGAGACACGTGTGAAGTAGATTAACATACGAGATAGTTGAGTTAACCTCCTACAATAGATAACATCTGTTACGGATCACATTTGAATTAAACCGTTGGTCTGACGATAATTGATTTAGAATTAAGGAAAATGTTTCACTAATTGAGTACAGGAAAGCGATGGCGAACAATGATGAGCACATACCTAGGGATCGTATACGTTACTCAGTTACAAGTATACTACAACACGCTGTCCTAAGAAACCACGTCGCTGTATAATTTGTCATGATTGAGATTCTGTTAGGAGACATTTATAGCGATACACGGACAAATATATGTGTCTTCTCGAGCTTTTTTTCAAATCTAAGTCCCTTTCGTGCATAAGTATGATCAATTTTAGTGAGAAAAAAACCTCACAACAAAAAGAAAGCTGAGGCGAAAAGGATGGTTTTTAAATTTTAATTGGCGTGAATGAGCGTTTTGAATAATACGGCCACAAAAGTCAAAGTTGCGGGGGAACAACAGTGACTAAAGTACCGTTCAGGATTGAGTGTGAATCAAATGTGAATAAGCGTAAAAAGTAAAAAGGCAACTTATTTAATATAGGTAACGGTGTGTTAGTGTGTGAAAACTTGAGCGAATCGGTGTTCAGCGCGCAATACCAGATTATTTTTCTCCGTAATTTCGATGTTTTACATAGCTTATCATGTGGCGATATTGTGCTAAGCAGTGACAAGGGGGTGAAAGTATTGGAATTTTCTGAAACACCACTGACAGCCCAACAAACTGCATATTCTTACTATGTGGGGGCTATTCTATAGGGATTTGAAATCAGCAGATTGTGAAACTCTGCAATCATGGAATTGGATTTCGTCTTAGTTAACCTTTTTGGTAAGCTTTTATACTTGTTTATTATAATCAATACGTACCGACATTATAAAAACTAGTGTGTGCTATATAATAGGTTCTCACGTTTTAACTAGTTAGTTTATATAACATTACAGTTTACGGATATTAAACTATGAATAAATAGTGATCAGTAAAATAGTTTATACACATAAAATAATTGATTTCGACATTTTCATTTTATGTTAGAAAGGTATGATACAGTTTTACTAATATAAATACAAGATTTCCCCCAAAGACGAATTAACAAAATAAGATGTATTCATTAACATTATTAGTTAACTATACTAATATCATTAAATTCAAGTATGGTATATAATCTAGTCAATTTTTAAACTTTTATATTGATTGGTTGATTTATTTAATACCATACCGGTATAAGATATGTTTGTCGTATATTAAAACCATAGTAGGTTTTGTCAATGTGCAATTGATACTACTTACTGTGTTCATACGTTACGTACTTACTCACTATACAATCTTAAATTACACTAGATTCATCTAAATATATATATTTCTGTCTATATACAAATTGGTATGTAATACATTGTATTTTGTTTGTACACATTCATTTCATAAAACGTATTTCACAAGTATAACTTATAAAGATTTAATTAAAATGCATCATTATTAGTCAAAAGTAAATAACAGAGTTTCTATAAATGAATACATTGGGAATACAAAAGACCTTCCTTTTATAATTGAACATTACACAGCAAACATGGTTACTTTATGTAGCTATATACATGTTTTACTTTACAACTGACTACAAACTATACCACAACAATTTAAATAATTTAAGTGTGCAGGCAAAACACAACCACCACACTTTGCCTGCAACAAGGGGGAGTTTTACACATGTACCAAACGTTAAAACACACACATTAATTGAATACATTAACATATTTGCCGAGCCCTATATGAAATGCACGTACAGATTAGTTATTCAGACCATGTAGGCTAGAACAGAAGAGAGAGTCTGCTTAACTGATCTAATCTATAAGTAAATGTTAAAACTTAACTTGAAAGGTACGATAGTGTGTGCTGAAATGTCGTGAATGTGGAAACATGGACGGTACAAGCAGGGGGAAAGGCCAGGAAATATGGTGACTTTTCAAATTTGCAACCTCTTCAACTATATTTAAACTGTTTTAGTGACTTGAATATCTGTTATAAAAATACATTTCCAGACATTGCAAAACAGTACAGCACTATTTCATGCTCGTGTTAAACATTTAGTTTTAGTAATATGGATGTTATAATTCACTAATTCACCTTTTATATAGTAATGCTGTTTTATATTACAAACAATGTATCCAATATGCTTCTTTTCATTTGTTTCGATACACAAACAATTCTTATTCATTTCTTAAAATCAGATGTTTAGTGTAATTTAGTAAATTTGGTGTAAACTATTTTACCAAACTGAAAATAGATTGTATATATGAACTAACTAAACAAGCCAACGTGATAACTAAATTAATATAGTGTATGTTAACTACACATGGGTTTGGATTTACATGGGTTTGCTATAACAAGTTGGTGAAACGAGTTTGCTTGTGCTTGATTCTCCACCAGATGACATAAATGTCTCCTCGTTATACCTCATATATGACATTAAATGATATCATTTACACGTTATGCCATATACAGTGAATAGTTATAAAACTTGTGTACAGATAGTCAAGTGAAACTTTAGCCTTGTTTCTCCACTTTGATGTGTACAACATGGGTGGGGACGGTTCGTCATAACACTACCCTCTAGTCTACATAATACTCTAATGGTTCAAATAATTGTCAGACATCATTTAATCACAGTCAAGGGCGACCGGCCATAGATAAACTACTACTACTTCTAACAAAGACTTTCTTATACTGATAATGATCATTCGATATTACAATCTTCAAATATGGAGGAAATAAAGATACTGTATTGTATTGTATTGTATTGCGTCAATCCTGTAATTTGAATCATTGGCAATACATGTGTGTGTTTAACATAGGGGAAGTATTACAAAAAGCCCATACTTTACGATAATTTGTACAATGACAATAGCTAGTTATACGTAACTAAGTGAATATGAAATAAGAGAGTCTGCCAGAAACGGATATTACCCGTATCACACGATTGGTTAGCGTCTCGTACATCGGAAACCTCGCATATCATAGACATGGTCATATAAAAGCAGCCAGACAATAACATGATGACTTTTGTGGCTACTATCAATAAGACAGACACAATTCCAAACCTAACAAGAGGTCCATGTGCGTATGTTAGCGATAAATAAACACATGTCCCTGAGGTGCCTGCACACTATCGTCAGCCTGATTGGGAGACTTTATGACCAGTTTTACAACCTCGCTATTATAAGCCAGACATCTCATACACTAAAGACTTACTGCCGTTTTATGGTGGACGGAACAATGTGTGTAACTTGAACATGAACTACAAAATAACTATAAAATATGAACATGTAAGCATTGAGATTGAACGATGGTATTTGGTGAATACAGAAAGCGCTGGGTTATGTCTGAAAAAGTAACTCAGCATAATTTCATACGTATATACACAGTGGAGAACATATAGTTAACTCTTCACTTCGTTGATATTAAAGTTTTATTGTTAACATTGTCTTAATTTAGTCAAAAGTGTAACCAAAACTGTCACTGTTTTATGTAAATTAACAAAACGTGTAGCCACAACTGTCACTGATTTATGTAACTTAACAAAACGTCTACCGACAACTGTCACTGTTTTAAGTAAGTTAACAAAACGTGTAACCACAACTGTCACTGTTTTATGTAAATTAACAAAACGTGTAGCCACAACTGTCACTGATTTATGTAACTTAACAAAACGTGTACCCACAACTGTCACTGTTTTATGTAAATTAACAAAACGTGTACCCACAACTGTCACTGTTTTATGTAAATTAACAAAACGTGTACCCACAACTGTCACTGTTTTATGTAAATTAACAAAGTGTGTACCCACAACTGTCACTGTGTTATGTAAGTTAACAAAACGTGTATCCACAACTGTCACTGTTTTATGTAACTTAACAAATCGTGTACCCACAACTGTCACTGTTTTATGTAAATTAACAAAACGTGTAGCCACAACTGTCACTGATTTATGTAACTTAACAAAACGTGTACCCACAAATGTCACTGTTTTATGTAAATTAACAAATCGTGTACCCACAACTGTCACTGTTTTAGGTAAGTTAACAAAACGTGTAACCACAACTGTCACTGTTTTATGTAAATTAACAAAACGTGTAGCCACAACTGTCACTGATTTATGTAAATTAACAAATCGTGTACCCACAACTGTCACTGTTTTATGTAAGTTAACAAAACGTGTACCCACAACTGTCACTGTTTTATGTAAATTAACAAAACGTGCAGCCACAACTGTCACTGTTTTATGTAAGTTAACACATTGTGTACCCACAACTGTCACTGTTTTATGTAAATTAACAAAACATGCAGCCACAACTGTCACTGTTTTATGTAAGTTGACAAATCGTGTACCCACAACTGTCACTGATTTATGTAAGTTAACAAAACGTCTACCTACAACTGTCACTGTTTTATGTAAGTTAACAAATTGTGTACCCACAACTGTCACTGATTTATGTAAATTAACAAAGCGTGTACCCACAACTGTCACTGTTTTATGTAAGTTAACAAAACGTGTACATCCCTCTTTTAGCAATAGCAACAACTTCTATGTAACATACCTTTAACACAAGAATGTAAAGGTACTTATTGTCATTGCATTGGTGGTAAATATCAGTGACTTGCATGTGTAGGATGTAGGATGTTTGAACGGAAATGAAAGCAACTCTTATAATATTCCCAACTGTTCTGGACGTTTCCATGTCATGGCAACTCTTAGAATATATCACACATGATTATTAATGATCGACTTTCGTGCCCAATTAATAAATGTCGTGAACTATTTTCAGGAATAAACAAACATATATTATGACAAATGCTTCTAATGAAGGAATCTGTGTTGAGTTTGTAAGAAAAAACAACAACAACCTTGGTTTACTTACTTTTAGCTTTTCAAGACTAACCCGATAAATATTATTTTTGACAATTTCAGCATATGTTTACTAGTTCAGTTGTCTTTATGTTCCACAAGGTCATAATTTCATAAGTACTGTGTAGCTATGAAGTACAGATGAATACAGCGCTTCTGTAGATTGTGCTTATTTATAGTTGTAATCTTGAGCACGATGCTTATATACGTTTATTACATAAGGTGTTATTAGATATACGTTAAAACTTGGATATAAACGGTCGTAGAACGAGAAAATATTCTCCATACACCATTTGATACGTCCCACCAACTTACCTTTTGATCTTGCGTGGAAAGAGAAGGTGACGAGTAGGGGCGGCGTGGCGCAGTGGGTTGCACGTCTGACTCGTAATGTGGAGGTCGTGGGTTCGAGTTCCATCAAAGGTTCCCGTTGTTTCCTTCAGCAAGGAACTTTATCCCTTTTGCTTAGTACTGGTTGGTCCCAGGAACAGATTCGAGCGTGATTTTACAATCGAACTAAAATAAATTGAGGGCCTTATGGAAGATTTAAATGTCAAATAAGCCCCCTCGTAGAATATCGTCAAACCCAAAAACTTGCATATGTGAACATTCTCATGTGCTTAGTGACACATAAATGGTATAATATATTACATATAAAAACCAACATGTAATTATAGAAACTTATACATCAACCTCAGCCGAATTGTATCGAGAATAGTTCACCAATAAAAGCTTAAACAAACGAGATGAACGTATGTGAATGTGTGTGGTACATCTATTATTTGTATTGGAGGTTTTACCGTCATTACCTTTTAAGATGCTTTTAAGATATGAAGTTCAGGTTTGACAGCGTTTTTCAGGTAGACAAGATAACATTATACACCAATTATTCAATTATGACATAGGCAAAACGAGGCTCGATCTCAATGTTCACAAATGGATCGATAAAACTTAAACCACAATTTGGACAATAAAATCTAGCCTTCGCGTTAACGGGTTCAGCTGAAACGTTTTGAATTCTTAATATTCTCGTATATATAGAGGTGTTTCACGTGAAATAAGCGTACCATTGACACACGAAACCTCCAACTAAACCTGCCAAGTACTGAAAACATCACGTACTAAACTTTATAACAGCAAGTCAATAAAAAACTGATATTTACGATCAATATGTTATTTCATAGTTTCACTTTTTGGTTAAAATATTATAAGCTGAATGAAAATTGATAACTTGTGTTTTTTTTACATCTGCGTTAAACCATATATTACTTACATAGGTACTTAAAATTAGAAATCTCGACATGTTACTATGTGTTTGGGAATCCGGGTTCGATTGCAACTGAAATTATAGTGTTTATAGTGTTTAGTTGCATTCAAAACGATAGATGTCTGCTTTTGGAAACCTAAATGTGTACCCATGTAGATAAGATGTGTGAAACTTATCTAGTATCTAGTAGCTTGTTCAGTTTTATTGTTGATGAGGACCTTATGGTAGATTAGCGTTGTAACATATGCTAAATAAGCTTCCTCTATAAATAAAGTCTATATAAATGTTGCCATTTTTCAATAACAAATGCCTTTCTTATCACGAAAACCCGTTCTTATTGGTATTCATGTATAGGAAGAATCGATAACTCTTGGCGTCTCAGAGAAGACATTTCCTGGAATTTGCAGGAGTGGTATCCCATTATATGGTAAACGCTTCTCAGAAATCAGCTGGAATCGTTTAAGGCATTTCGCTGTTGTCTGGGCTTCCAATCAATTCGTCTATAGAAGCAGGTGAACCTGTAACGGGGTTATCAATATGTTGCTAGCTGGTTAATACTTGTTTGTGGAACATCGCGCGCGATTCTCATACCTTAAACTAAGATATATTGAGAACATAAAGTAGACGAAGATCATTTGAAACTTTTTTATTATGTTGAGTTCATTACAAAACATTTTCATAATAATTGTTTGTATAGAGATGTGATCGAAAACCCGAAATTACAGCCGTTTTATTTATACAGATCAGATTTTGGAAGAATAGGAATTACCTAAAACGGTTGGGAAAAAACTACACAGTACCCAGTGTTATCGTAGACATATGCATCTGCAATGGAGGGAATTACTCGGAACAGAAACACATACCAAACTACACAGTTTCAGCTTATGGCTGATTGGCATGAATGTCAATTTCCCTCATTAACTAAAGTAAAGCACGTTATACACAAATTGATGTTAGAACTCAAATTATATAACAAGCGTAGACAACAACAAAAGCTGTACACTATTTAAAGACCATTACTGTGACTGAATAAAATATTCAAACTATGACACACCTATTTTCATTCACAATGTATCTACGGAAAAGTTGAACTTAATATAACAGAGGTGAAGTTGTCTTACCACGTGTAAAACATGTATGCTAGAAACCTTTGACAAAACTTTAAAAAGTGATTAGTTTGCTTTCTCAAAAGAGGCTGTCTTAAATTTCTTACAAAAACAAAAACAAAAACAACAAAGGGGAACAAACGATTGATAAAAGTGTAATAACCCAGTAGTTGAGTAATAGACACTAACATGTGAAAACCTTTCCCATGAATCATGTGTACCGTTAATTTGTGTATTCACCCGTACCCAGACACCCTCGCCGTAATACCATCTCGTACCTTGTACAATTAGATCCCCAGACCAAATAAAAGTGTGAACCGTATTTGTGAACCAGCTGAAATTAGAGTCAGAGAACAAAGTAAGGACCTGATATACAAGACTAGCCTATTTCTAAACGTGCAGGAGTTTCGATAGTATTGAATGTCTGCTATTTGCCCTGTTCGTCTACACGCAACCGAATTGTTTGAAATTCAACTAGTCGTAATATAGGACTTTTAAGATTTGAGAAATAACCTGCTCTCTGAATCATCTAGTTGAGAACAAACTGTTGACCTGATATTAAACAATGATGCTGCGTATTGGTCCAGTCTGGTTTACCCTCCCACCCCTCTTCACCAATTAAAGCTGTTCAAAATGTTAAGTAAATAAAACATTATCAAATATACACATGTACAAAACGATCAGTTAAGGTTAGGCTTTGATTTAAAAGTTCTTATATTATAATCATGTACTATCAAAATGCAGTGTTCCGTCGTACTTGTCAAATGCTTCATTCCTTATAGCTCTGGATCAGCTGATATTTTTGTCTGACAAATAGAAACCCCCATAAGTATTGTCATTATCATATTTAACGCGTGCACGACATGTTTGTGACATTTATTGCTTTTGATATAGACTGTGTTTAACATTTAATAAGTTATCTCCGATCAAGTGTACACATTTTTAATTGTCTAATGATTGATGGCATCTAAACTGTCAAATGTATACGTGATAAAACTCTCTGATTAAGCTTATTAATGCTCGGTTTAAAGTCTCAGTATTCCTCAAAATCACTTAAATCTCTGATACTTAAACACGTATCGTTACGTAAACATTGATAGTTCGCATCAGTCAAAATTAAATAAACAGTGAAATATTTGGACAACAACATGGCAGTTTCTGTTTATAAGTGTGATGTAATCGTTACAGAAATGAACATGATTATATTTAGTTGTATGCAAAGTACATTCTGTATAATATAACATATATATACAAACATATGTTAGCGGTCACATGGTATGATAGCAGATACATTTTTATTTGGGGTGTATTTTCTCGAAACTGACAGAACTGGTTTCTCATTAAAGTAACATCAGGTTCTTACAACAAATAATAATGCTTCAATTAAAAACTGTTAACATTATTAACAAACGTAAATACAGTGGACGTTCATAATTCATATGCTTTATTACAAACATTGGGTAGCTTGCATTGTATCCAAGGCTTCTATCAGATCGACTAACCATTATATCAAACTGATTATCTCTTCACACAGATTACATATAGAGACTCTGATTGTCTTAACCAACACCAACACCTCTAACTGATAGGACATGTGTATGCATAGTAAATTAAATCAATTAAAGATGAGTACCACTTTATTCTCGAATATACAGATTTAGGAAAACAAATATGCCAGTATATTTCAGCAACAATCCAAGTATGCTAAAACTAATAGAAGCAATTAACTCTGAAAATGAAAATGTAGTAAGAAGTCTAAGTATTGTTGTTCCTATTAATAAGGCGTTCTGTGTTGATTCATTTAATATTGTGTTATTTCTGTTGTATCCACTTTTTTCATAAACATAGTTCTATAACTTTGTATTTTTTATCATTTGATATTTGGTCAGAATGTATGACAGATACTAATACATGTATTAATACTATTTGTTCTGATTTAATATGCGTTATATTTTCATGTTTGACATGTATATATTATCCCTTAGCTGGTTAACTGGAAAACCATCTTATTCAAAGTGTGAATGTTTAGTATTTAGATAAGAAGGTATATGATAATGCTACACTACAACTGTCGTATATAGGTGTGTATGTGTGTGTGTGTGTGCGTGTGTGTGTGTGTGTGTGTGTGTGTGTGTGTGTGTGTGGGTGTGTGTGTGTGTGTGTGTGTGTGTATGTGTGTATGTGCGTTCATACGTACGTACGTGCGTGCGTGCGTGCGTGTGTGTGCGTGTGTATGGATGCGTGTATGCATGT
>ENA-OREC01000550-OREC01000550.1-marine-metagenome-genome-assembly--contig:-NODE-550-length-15245-cov-10.776899_pt1 | contig 15245 bp, 12 predicted proteins | sample MGYA00248626_ERZ508543 | MGnify/ENA primary metagenome ERZ508543 (study PRJEB26211, sample SAMN05518279) | marine metagenome | isolation source: Puget Sound, Washington, USA | host: Bankia setacea... | reverse complement strand
CAACACAATGAGTCTAAGCAGGTTAATACTTCAACCCAATGAGTCTAAGCAGGTTAATACTTCAACCCAATGAGTCTCAGCAGGTTAATACTTCAACCCAATGAGTCTCAGCAGGTTAATACTTCAACCCAATGAGTCTAAGCAGGTTAATACTTCAATCCAATGAGTCTAAGCAGGTTAATACTTCAACCCAATGAGTCTCAGCAGGTTAATACTTCAACCCAATGAGTCTCATCAGGTTAATACTTCAACCCAATGAGTCTCAGCAGGTTAATACTTCAACCCAATGAGTCTAAGCAGGCTAATACTTCAACACAATTAGTCTAAGCAGGTTAATACTTCAACCCAATTAGTCTAAGCAGGTTAATACTTCAACCCAATGATTCTAAGCAGGTTAATACTTCAACCCAATGAGTCTAAGCAGGTTAATACTTCAACCCAATGATTCTAAGCAGGTTAATACTTCAACACAATGAGTCTAAGCAGGCTAATACTTCAACACAATGAGTCTAAGCAGGTTAATACTTCAACCTCAAGGGGTGCTACAGGAACTTCACACACACTGCATTGCAAGGTGATGCTGAAATGTTCCGTAGCAATAATGGGATTCTTACTAAGAGGACCTGATGAACATCCTAACATCGACTGTACTTGGGACCAGCAGAGAAATACTGATACTCTTGCAAAAGACTAATTTTAAATACAATCAAGTCTTAGACCAGAACCACACAAAGTACATAGGCGAGATCGAATTATCAAGTTGATTAAGAGCAACTTTAGTAGCCTGAAAGAAGAGTACAGTCAGTTTCAGAGCACAAGAAAATTGGTCTTAAACAACTTCGAGACATCTTAAGAGACAATGCGGCTGAAATGGAGGACTGAGGTTTGAGGAAAAGAAATCCCTACGGAATTACCACGACCGTACTGAGCTATGAACATTCTGGTCAACTGGAGTGTAACAGTAAACGTTTGGCACTCATAATGACACAGAGAGAAGCCATTGAATGAATGTCCACGAATTGAAGATTGTCCCCTTCCAGACTCCATTCAACTTGCAAGAACTGTCTTGGGAAGAGATAGAGCGATTGTGTAGAAAGCAAGAACAGCGTCGGCATCTGGACCAAGCAGAATGGCCAACAAAGTCAACAAGAAGTGTCCGAGAATATTGCGTGAACTGTGATGAGAACTATGGAAGTAGGGTTCCAACCAAGACAGCTAGCGGAGACCGGAAGTGTTTAAAATGTCTTTATTTACATACAAATAGGTAAGTGGATTTAGCAATAAGTTTTACAACTTATTATATCTGCCCACATTAAAGTCGTCTTTGGTAGGGATATATTCTCCGTGGAATATCTTTTTTTCTGAAAAACAGTAAATATGGCAGGAACGAGTGTTGCAGAACGCGCTCAAGCACTTGAAAACTCAAAATGTATCTAATCAAGGAAACATTAAAGGATGAGGTTTAAACATGGTTTTGGCATGTTCGTCTACATAATATCCTTGCCAATCGCGGTATGATGTTGACACAGAGAGCGAGAGCGAAACACACACAGACGCACACACGCGCACACGTACGCACATACACACACACAGCAAGGATAAGGCGGGGTCGGAAACTATCTTTATCATAGATGTTTAAAAAATATACAGAATTGACAATGCCCTGAAACGCCTTGCGCTCCTAGTGTATTGATGAACAGCAGCAAAAATCCGTCATTGTCTCGGCATGATTTATGTGAGCGACCAGTAAGATGAAGATTTACTGTCACAACATTAGTAATAATGTCTAGTCTGTCTTATTAAAGAAAATTGATAACTCGTTAATGGTCGTATAAAACATTATAAAAAGTAATTATCCATGTGCTTTCTCGCAGGGTGACCCGCACAAGCTATCGATGAGAGTTTAAAAGAGTTAACTGAGTATCTCCAAAAATATATATTAAGATCATCTCCATCTCTTATATTAGAGATATAAAGAACTTCTTGTTTTGTTAGGATTACATGTGGTTAACCATTTTGCTGACCAGGTAAGTAGTTTTGAGACGTCATTGTTGGTTTTAGTCCAAAACTGATCAATCAAATGATGTATAAGATAAAGTGGTATCATCAGCAAACGTAGTGTGAGTCTTTCAATGTTATCAGCAATACCGTTTATATAAATAAGGAATAACAAAGGTCCAAGAACATATCCTTGAGGCACACCCACAGAAGGACTCCAGAGAAAGAGACGGAGCCATCAACCATTTCACGTTCGGTAGGAGAAGAAAGCTTACCATCGAAGTAATGGTCCCTTAATTAAATCCATAGTTTTCTAATTTACATCTCTCTTATGCCAAACATGAAAATAAGCCTTAAAATGTCACAGAATACAAGACATGTGTGTTGCTTTCGCTCTACAGAATTACAAATATTGTGTTATGTTCCCAGTAGCTGGAAAACTGTAGAGTGACCAGGTCGAAAACCGGAATCATATTTATAGAACAGATTTCGTGAGTGAATGAAATTCTACATACGTTTGAAGACAGCCCTCTCAAAAGCTTAACCAATACATGGTAATAGAGAAACAGGACGATTGTTAGCTATAAAAGACGATCACACTTCTTAAAAAGTGGAAGAGCTACAGCTTTAATTCGATTTTTTCAAATACATTTGGCTATTTAGAGACTTGTTAAATGAAATTTACAACGGTTGGCAAACAAAGCCAGTTGTGCCTTCAAGCATTTGATGACGTATTTGATATCCGCCACATGCTTTTTCCAAGTTTTAAGGTTGCTATATCTTCTACTGTGCCGATATTAGGGGAGTCAAATCATCCGACATTAGAGGAGTCAAATCATCAACTGTTTTAGATGCAACGTCAGAAACAGGTTTACCAGAGTCATCAATGTATGGAGCTCTGCTTTGTCCTTGATCTAACACACGCACGCATGGTTTACTACCGTACCTCACCCATTGATAACTATCGGAAAATGGTGATGTTCCTAAAGATGTTTTAAGGCGTGCTCGGTGTCGTATGCTAAAGGGGGACATTAACTTTGTCTATCGACGTACAAAGATGTTTCTTTTATTCGATCATTATTATTTTTTTATTTAAACAGCGTCGTTTTTTTTCTTCAAAATGTTGAAAAACGGCGCGGTTACCCACTGAACAGGGCCAATGACGTCAACGTCGTAGTATTAAGATCATGACGTCAACGTACAAATAATATTCCGTTTTCGGAGTTTTATTGACACAATTATGTCAACGGAATATTCTGCTATACAAACAAGTGTACACGTAGAAACACAGCTTCAACGTGAACCCAATATAAGCCCTAATGACAGCTTGGTATCAGTGTCCGTGGGTGAGTCGCTAGAAGGATCTCTAGGGATGAAAGCAACAGGATGTCAAACACACGATGATATTGAGGCTTTATATGAAGAGAGAACCGATCGGATGGAGCCAGTGGATCAAGCAAAACATAATTATTCGAAATTGAAGCTTTCGATGTGTAAGGGCGACAGTGCAACGAAGAATTGTCCGTCTGAGAAACAAGCACTTACTTACAAGACAGGTGAGAATCCCGCAATATTTTACACAAGCGAGGACCTTGGTGCGACACCCGTGTTAGAGAAAGGTCAAGACATCCTGGAGGAGATGAAGAGAATGTTGGCACAGACGTTTAACAGACAGGTAACGAGGGCGGTACACGTGGTGAAACCAGAGCCTAAAGCTACATTTGTACCAGGTAAGACTAAACACTACATGAGTCGAACAGTTACATATAAGAAAATAAACATATGGGGTCCGCTAATGTAGAATCCAAGTCCAAGAATGGTTTCCTATAATATTTTATCACAGCTTTAGAAACAGTACTTCCAAAACGTTATAATACACTTTACACGGATATATATACGCTGTATAACTATATATTATTAAACACATAGATAATCGTTTTATTTGTTTTTAATGAAATCCGCCTAAGCCATAATTCTGCGTTAAGACATGTGCAGTGTGAAATGTGTTTTATTTCCAACGTGTATGTTTCAAGTGATATACGGTGATGCTGTATGTAATAGTTAAGAGTAAATATGTCAGTTTCTTCACACTATTAAGCTGCCGGAGGGCGCGAGCCCGCGGCGTCTTAATAGTGAAACGCATCAAAGTGTCTAGTCTATTTTTTGGACAGACAACGCACTTAATTACTTCCATACATCGGTATATTAGCTGTCTTCATGAAATAAACGTGAACAAAAATCTGATTGGGCAAAACAAAAGGTTAGGCACCAATGACTTCTCTAAGATAGTATTGGTGCACATATCTCCATTTAATGTTCACCACAGGGACAGATTGCGAGTATCGAACCCCCGGTGCCAACTATAAGAACAAAAACGGAAGGGTAAAACGGCCCATGAACGCGTTTATGGTGTGGGCGCGAGAGTTCCGAGGTCGTCTGGCTGCTGCAATGCCTCACGCAACTAACTCTGAGATCAGCGTCACTCTCGGGCAGGTCTGGGCCAGTCTCGCACCAGACGACAAACGAAAGTACTACAACATCGCCGAACGCATCAAACAGAAACATAGACGCGACTTTCCTGGTATGGTACTTGTAGTTAACAGTTCTTTCAATCAGCGACCTTTCGTCATTTATCAGTTTGTGTTTAATACAAATAAATAACTATCGGTTATTCAACAGCACTATACACCCTGCCATAACCTATACAAATCCACATCGCTTCAAGCTAATGCTTAAATATCTATTTCTGAATGTTTCTATTTAATAGTAGATATGCCATTCATTTCGGATTTCTATAAATAAAGAAAACTATTGCAAGCGTGTACCACTGTCATTTGAATTATTGCTAAACCCACTTTCCAGACTGGCAGTATCAACCAGTGCCACAGAGGAAAGACGAGTCATCCGTTTTAAAGCCATCCCATTCAACACCATTTTTACCACGGTCCGTTGCGGGCAGTTTTATACCCTCCTCATCACTTGACAAAATATTAACCGACAGTGACGTCTCCGCCACTAGCGACAACAGTCTCGATGACGTCAATTTGTCAAGAAGCGCATGTTCGATAGGCAAAACGTCGACCGGGAAAATTACAGGTTCACAGACAATCTCCATAGGTAGTATTCTGTCTGAAAGAGGCATTGATACGGTCGCTATTGGTAACAACCAACCAATGCAACATTCTTCATCAATGGAGACGGATAGGAAAGGTCTACCAGTCTACTTACAACGTGTCAGCTATCAGCCAATGTCACATGACCTGCCAACACGCAACCAAGTATCTGCGACTACGAAGGACATGTTAGCCAACAAGTTGAACGGAAAGCCGTTTGCTCACGTAAAACCAATGCAGCAGACGACAACACTATCGGCGCTTCCACAGCAAGGCACGTGTGGCACTAACGCACTAGCTCATTCTACGCAACGGCCATTAAGACTTCTTGGACCGTTTAATAAAGCACAAATACCTCGCTCAATGCTTCTGGCAGGCTATCCGTTCACAAACTGTGTTCGACTGAATGGTAAAAACTTAGTTTTTTCCCTATTGCAATCAACTTAGTGAATGTTTATACTAAATTATACTAGTTCGATTAACAAGCCATTTTTGCTTATGTAAGTCACGCTCAAATCCGTTCCTGGAACCAACCAGTACAAAGCAACAAGGGTAAATAATCCTATCAAGCCTTTGATGGTGCTCGAACTGACTACTGACCGATTACGAGTCAAACGCGCTACCCACTGCGACACGCCACTTACTTTCCCGTCTAAGTTTGTCTGATGCATACAATTTGACTCTTCTTTAGCATGATTACAAATGAATGACGTGTGTCAAGACTTTGCAGAATGTTTCTGTTTCAGGCTCTGTACATGGAACTGTCGTAGGAAAGGTTGGTATTGGAAATTGTGTACCAACCTTTCAACGGATCCCCTTTCTGACGCGACCACCTAGACCTGTCGTCCATAACAACATGATCCCTTACTCTCCGCGGCTGTTGAAGCACGTGAATGATAACAATAGTAAGAAAACTGATGTTTCAAATTCAACAATGTTTACTGTCACGTACTCCAATACGCCAAGCGATAAGACTGTGATACAGAATGAAAAAGACAGTCATGGTGCGACTGGGCCTAGACTCAATCCTGCACTTTCATCATTAGTGGAGACACAACCTGTCACACACGCACCAGCCGCAAAACCAGACGATGAAGATCAAGTTTTAAGCGAGCAGCAACTGATGTCTTCTCTGAACGCCATTTTGCAGCAGACGCCTTTCGTTAACCTGGAAGGCGTGTCGTCATGTCCTGGTACCAAGCACACGACAACAGAAGAATCTTATCCCACAGACAGCTCCTGGCCATTTCCGTTTTCTCAAGACCCAGCCGACTGGGGTTTTAACGGTGAGATTGGTATTCTATGTTCAAGACATTCAATACGTTTAACATGTTTATTCATACACTTAAGGTACGAGAACTGCCGAATAAAAGAGGCACAGTCTTACATTACATTTAGATTACATGTACATGTACTTCCCTTGTGTGGTTGGAAAAGCGTTCGTACTTACCCACCCTCAGAGATAATCGTTCCACATATAAATATAATGTACCATAAATGTTACAATAAAGATACAATCCGACCGACCAAAGGAAGCCGGTTATCAAACAATGTTTTAATGTTTACGCACCGTTCTTGTACATCTTTAAAATACACTCTGTAGTCTTCGTCTTTTCTATTGCCATTGAACTCTATGTGATTTTCTTTTTCAGATTGTGACCTCGAGAGCATGTACATGGAGTTCCTAGACCCCTATGACGTGTCTCTGATGTCAGACAGGTTACAGTCGGACACGTTCCCTAGTTCCTTGCATCTCGACATGGACAGGTAACAGCGGAAATAGCTCATATACTACAATTCTCAGAAAATAGTTGATCTAATAGCGCGCCAAGTTTACAATGCAATTAGACGTTCGTAGTGGTCCGATGGTGGAACGGTGTTAATGCCGAGTGGTCTTAATAGCGATGTTACTGTATGTAGTTTTTATTTTTTATATTTTATTTTTTTTAGCGTTCGACTTTTGTCGGTTCTGCGTGGTCATTCGGTTTTTTCATCCCCGTCATAATAACGGCCAATGACCTACGACTTCGAAGGATTTCTATGCCAGATCTTATCCTTTACATTATTTTCTTATCTTAATTCTTGAGAAAAAGCCAGAATTTCCCTTTTCAATGTTGAGTGCTATACAAGGGAACTACTGGTACCATTTGTATTACGTCTTTGTTATGACGCGGTGCTTGACTGGGAATTGAACCCAGGACTGTACGTAATGACCTGGTGCTTTATTTTTGTTTAAACGTAATTTTACAGACTTTGTAGAACTAAACACTCGAATCCGTCGAATAGTCAGGTGATTCGAGTGACTGGATAGTTGTTTGTTTAGTTGCAGTGTTGCGTTCTCTTAGTTTTTGGTTATCTCGTACCTTTCAGGTGGCGCCAATACCTTGATGAAGACGATCATGACGTACCTGACCCTCTAATTAAACTTGTTCCCGCACCAGACGAGGACATCCTGATCAGTCCACTGCCGTTGAAAGAGACGCTACGTGGGCGGTGGAACGCCGAGGTCCGGACTATCGACACTGATGACGTCACAACGTGTGATCTTATGTCATATAGGTATACTGCAAGTGATAGTGACCAGCTATTAGAGCTTAGGGCATGTGAACTGCCGACTGAGTTATCAGGTGAAGACGCGGAGAAGACAACATTAGAATTGGGCAAACTATTTGTGAAGGAGGAAGAGAGTGCTAATAAACAACTAGATCAACCGTTGCCAAATGAAAACAGCACATTATCTTTTACTGACAAGTCATGTGATCCAAATGTAATAGTAAGAACAGCAAGTGACGAATGTCCCAACACAGAACTCCGAGATGAGTCAGGCGAACAGACGTCTGAAGTCAAGACAGGATTTGAAGATAAACCAACTAACATAATGACTGGTAACAAAGCCTCAGAGGGTGGACACATGTGTACAGATAAACACCACACAGACGAACTGAAGAGTATTGAGAAGGCGCCCATAAATGAAGATACCACAATACACAGACCGAATACCAGATGCAGAGCAAAGATGTTAAGAAACAAAATGTGAATAATAAATAAATAACAGTGACGTACCAGCACACATATATATGAGCGTATATTTTCAGGTGATTAGGTATGTGCAGAAACAGGAGCATTTTCTCTAAATTAGATTTTCAAAATGTTTGACACAACCTATCTCTCAAAGAATGCGTTTTGCGATATAACTATACATTTCAGAATGCTAAGCCATGCTCAAATCAGTTTATCAATGTTCTGCTATGTTGTTATGTTAGATAACAAAAAAGCACAATAGGTACAGTAATATCGTTATTCGAAAAGAAACAAAAACACATACAAAGAAATCTTTACTTATTAGAAATGACATGCCTTGAAATTAAATTGGGCATCAAACTTTACACAGTTATTAGAAATAATAGGGTTTATTCTAAAACGGTCCCGTTTCTCCTATGGACAATGAAGGCAACGAGCTGTGTATTATTTATACGTTAATATATGGGTCCGTGCTCTAGGTCCGCGTTAATTACTTTTACAGTCCGCGTAACCAAACAACATTCTGTCAATATAAGTTTTTTTTAAAGCTAGTGTAGCTCTTTATAGAGCCACAATCCGTATTGCCGTCTTAGAATCGAAATAAAACATCGGTACCCGTGTTTTATCGCAGTATAAAATATCCATACTCGTGCTTTAATTTATACGCACTCGAACTCGTACCTATATTTTATTCTGCGATAAAACACGGGTACCGATGTTTTATTTCTTAAACAATGTACGGTTATACAAAGACGTAAGGAATGTAAACTTGATTACGTCAAATTGTTTTCAATATGAAGTTTACCAAATTAGACTTAAACAATTTGCCAGGCTTACAAATCTCATCGATAGTTTCATGATTCTTGTTGAGGCGAGACAATTGCGCTGACGGACTCCCCTTTTAATAAGTACTCGGATATTGTGTAAGGATGTTCGCCTTCCAGCAAGGGAAGTAATTGCGCTTATAATACGACGTCTAAAACCCGGCAACATCCGAGTTCATGTATATTCAGATAGTATCATGAACATATTGAGTTATATTCACGAAAAAGAGCCTTTGTTGAATTGAAATCTATGACTATTTGAAGAAGTAGGGCTTTATCATCTTAAAATATGTTTAATGTTATGGAATCCAAAACCTGTTTGCTCGAGATGTGGAATCCGTCGTTCCAAATATTGGCATCCGGAATACGGTTTCAAATATCCCGGAATCCAGAAAGTCAATTCGGGTTTGAGGTTATGTTATATTATGCTATATTCAACAGTTAATTAAACATGTTTCGGAAACCCCCCAGCTTTAGTAGCTAATGTTTACTGGCTTGTGTAACTCCGACGTTAGCTAAAGTTTAGTGTATCTTGTACAATGTATCTTGTCCTAAATTACATAGGTCCGTGATTACATTCTGTCACTCTGTCATTCTGTTTCATGCTGCAACATACTTTTCGTTATTAAACTAGCATAGAGCTAGTACGGAAAAGTTTCTCGGTTCTAGACACCCTTAATTATCTAGTTCATTGTCATTTGTTTGTATCGCTCATCTATATAATAAACTTGACAGACACTTAATTTTCCTTAGTTATCTTTTGGGTACTCATGCTCCTTTCTGGTTATTTCAGTAAGGTTAAGGGTTTGTTGCTCAGCTCCGCCATATTGGATTTAGTGTATGCAAGAAGGTCTAAGCCAGTCGCCGAAAGAGTGGTTTACAAAAGCCATTATACACTAAATGATAATTATAATTAAAGACAATTCTTTTAATTTCCATTTCAAATAATGAGTGGCATTGATAATAAGAAAGCTAAGCGACGAAAGGCTAAGAAACCGACGGTCTCCAAGGCCGCAGCCCCAATAGCTTCTCCAAAAGTTGCTGAACAAGAGACGGCCAATTCTGACATTAGCACCGAGGTAATATTGTCATAATATACCTTTTACAGTTCTCAAAATGTTTAAGAAGTATATTGACCAGTAAGAATTGCAGTATAAACAAGATTGTTTCGTACACAACTACCATTCCGAACATTCTTCAAATATCATGGGAATCGTTAGTTCTTCATAGAAAACCTGGCATTTGTGTTTAATTATACTTTGTCGAACGCCAGGTTCTCCCCTTTTACATTGAACACATGTAGCCAGTGACATGGTTTCACAAAAATATTGCAAACTCTTACCCTTACAGTACTGTCACACTGGTACAGAATATTAGTTCTTCATAGAAAACCTGGCATTTGGGTGTTTTATTAGTCCTATTTTGATTTGTCAATAGGGCAAGGTTAATCACTATTACTTCAAAAAAAAAACCAGGTCATATACAGTTGAATGGTTAACCAAAAATAATACTCTTTTTTATAAATAAAGCACTGCCAAACTTGTAATAAACAATTTTTAAAGATACATGCTGTTTTGCAAGTAGGTTTAATGTATTTAAGTGTTGCAGATTCCGTTTAAAAGAACTTAATTTGATTCAAACTTCCTTAGCTATCTTCAATCTGATTAAAAATTGTGTGATATATATATCTTATGGAAGAAAAAAACGCATACGTTTTCTATCATCTCTCAGTCAACGCAGAATCCGATTAAAATTAAGACAAAGATCGAATGGTTTCAAATGAGACTGTATGAATATTGAACACTTGTTTACACGCCTTATTTGGGGATTTCTCACATGTGCTGGTTTATCATTGAATGCATAGGAATGTCATCTCCTCCGTAAGTATGTTTGACAAATCAAGGAATGCTATAGACACTTATTAAATACCGCTGTTCAACTGCAATGAGGTCAGTGATCTCCCCTAATATGCAGACCTATAATGATTGAAAGACTGTCTTTGACGTAGTCTTTTCACTTTGGAACTGTCATGTGTTATCTTTGCGCTTTGTTTACAAACTTAAAACAATGTATTCATCTAAAATGGTTATGGAATATTCTTTACTATGTATCTCGCTCATATCTAGTTATGTCAGCACAAATAAAGCATTATAAAAGTATTTAGATGCAAACTTGAAAGACTTCAATCATGTGACCATAATCTCTGAAATATCCAAAATTCATATGTATTTGTACAGTTTTTTTAACTGGGACCTTTTGTATTGGAAACTGTTGCATCAACTCTCAGTGACATGACCTACTTTGAATGAACTCAATAGCAGTGAAACAGATAAGCTTTCAAGTCAATTGGGTAAATACCCAAGCTTTTTTAATCAATTGGGTATTGGCCTTTTCAATGGGGTATTAATTTTTTGATACCCGGGTCATTTTTAGTAATTGGGTATTTCGTCAAAGCAAATGACTATCTACACAGACTAGACATTTTAACACTTGGTTAAAACCTTAGTGTGTCTCTCTGCTCCTGGCATATTTTACAGCTGAGAGTCGTTTGTTCTTTGATATTGTTTAAAAGCAGCTACGTAAACTTCACTGTCCGTTCTTCGAACCTTTTCTTGTTTACACGACTACCGGTATCGGCCGTTGGTTTCTGTGGGCTTCAAATGAACTATTTACTATTTCATTTACAAGATCAAAGGCAATATCGGTATGTCTTTCAGTCAAAATTGACCTCGCTATTTACTCTGCTTTACTGTTGTTATTTACTCTGCTTCTGTTGTCATGTTCTGTGGTTGAAATAGTTTAGGATTGCATTTTTCTGTGTATACTTTGATGATGTTCCTTTCCATAGGCCGTTGACATCATTTTTATACAATGATCATTACGCTAGACGCTTGTTAAAGACTATTACTGGTATAGTGAATGTATTTGCAAGTGCCTCAGCCATTAAGCGACAGTTATAAATGCGTGCCCGCCCCAGAAAATGTGGTACCCGTACACGAAAATTTGTTTGCGTACAGCCTTTTTCGTCTGCATATCAGTACCCGTCTTTTCAATTTTAATTTCATAAAAAAGTCCCGCTGCTTATCTGTTTTCTCTGCAGTAGTGTAAATGCTATATAATATATGTACAGTGCTTTGGAATTTAAAGTTACCACTACATAAGGGCAAATTATAACGTGAACTCCATTATAGGGCGGTCACCGCATGGCTCCCAAATATTTTTCTGGGTTATGTGTGAATATGTCAGCAGACGCAGTATTTACAATTCAACCTGTGAAATTTGTACTCCCTCTGAATTTCCTGGCCACGGTTTACACCAGGTAATCTTCCCTGGGGCGGTGTCAACGGGACATTGCTTATGTTATATATGTGTAATTAAAAGATGATGGAGCAACTTTTGTTTACAGAAAAAAAAACTCGGAAAACTTGATAATGATGGTTAACAATGCAGGCAATGTCTTTCAACTTTACATTAGCACAAAAAGAAAACAAAGGCTTCCCAACCTGTAAAGATCAAAGCCATGGCAAATAAAAATGCGCATTATATTTCATAAAAATGATATTTTTAAGGATTCATAGAAGTATATATGTAAATTTATGAATATTTACAACCCGTGTACCAAACTCCAAGCGGAGCTAGTCCCCTTACAGTACAGTAACTTCTGCTTGTCAAGGGAGATCACTGCATAGAAGATTGTGCGTTTACTTACACCATTGCTACAATGGCGGTAATGAATGCAGAAGCGTTTTTTTGTCACCAAAACAAACCATTTTACATAGGTATAGCAATGAAATAAACACAGTAAATCAATTGTCACTCAATCATTTTACCAACATACACCTTATCACAATTTATAAACATTTTAAGTGTTACAGCTATAAGTACACTGACTGAAGTCCCATACTAGCAAATGGCGGGGATGGGGTATTTGTTTATGTGTTTTTATAGTTAGTAATAGATTATAACTGGTAATGAATTGTCTGGTTCCTGACATCTTTATAAATGAATCAAGATCAGACAGTCAGGTAAAAAAACACTATTGCGATAAAAAGTGGACCAAAAGTTTCTTGTATGAAGTTGGCATAATTATGTATTAACAGTTTTACAAGATTCGAGCCATGAACATGTGAGACAAGTAAATTGTGTGCACGATTAGTGAACCTGAAAAAACTACTTTAGTGGCCTTGTTAAGAAAGACTGAGCTGATATTATAATGTCAGAGGTCATGGTCATGCAGCAAAAGTTAAGGTAAAGGACAAAACATTATTTGCAATGTCTTATCAATGTGTGCATTTGTCTAAATGTTAATAAGGCTAACATACCACTTACAGTTGTATGTTTTCGCAACAGTTGACACAAACATGAACAAATACCATCCACCACCATTTGCTATGGGTCAAAGTTTATTAATGGCTACAACTCTGGAAATATTTATTAATCCCGATATCAATAGGTGTATGTAAGTAAAATAATTAAGTTGAAATTGATCCAACAGGAAAGATTAACTAGTGTCAATCTAGGAAATACACAGGGAGTACGAATTTCACAGCTTGCATTGTGTATACCGCGGTATATTCGAGGTTATCAATCAACTGCTGACATTTCACACACATTTATTCTGGAAATACTTGGTAGCCATGCGGTGACCGTGTTATGATGGAGTCACACTGTAACTGGAGAATACTAGGACCTTGGCAGAAAGTTGGGAATGACCAATAGATAACGGTCAAGGTCACATTCATAGCAAAAAACATGTTTGATCAATAACAACAGAATGTTGGGCCCTAGTGTCCTCTAAGTTAGTACATTCATTGGTCATGTCAGTAGATGACCCCATTGATTATGTAGTCAGCAGGTCAAAGGTCAAGGTCACAGTGGCATTAAATGCAAAAACTCCAAAATATACAGTGAAGATATAAAAAGAAGAGATTTACCTTAAAATTGAGAGACAAATATGTGTTGGTAGCTTCAATACTCACCCAAAATAAAAACTTTACACTGTTTATATTGGGATTTACTATACCTGAAATCAAAACACCTGTACCTCCCAATGCAGGAATTAAAAAAATAATTAGCGTTCGACTTTTGTCGGTTCTGCGTGGTCGTTCTTTTTTCATCCCCGCCACAACGGCCAATGACCTCAGACTTCGAAGGATTTTCTATCCCAAATTTTATCCATTACATTTATTTTCCTATTTTAATTCTTGAGAAAGAGCCAGTATATACCCTTTTGAATGTTCAGTGCTAAACAAGGACACTACTGGTACCATTTTTATAACGTCTTTGGTATGACGCGGTCTTTGACTGGGGATTGAACCCGGAACCTCCCTCACTCGAAGCCAGCACTATACCACTAGGCTATCAAGGAGGCGCCGATAATGCAGGAATTGAAATTTAATCATTTGTAGGGATGTTAAATTTTATCAGTTGGGGAGTAAGTTTATAAAAAATATATATAAAAAAGCATAGGATCTTTCTGATTTAAGGCCATGAATCCCCCTATATATTCAATACAAAGGGAGGTAATTAAATAATGAATCTTTAAAGTCACAAATCTAGCTTTTGCATTTTGGTTTCATAAAAACTTTTCTTCTTTTTTAACTTATGTTAACATAAGTTTCTCTCAAATGGCAGCAAAAATTTGGCCCTTACAACCAATTGATTTTTTGATAAACTGTCTGTTTTCACTATACGAGTTATCTCCCTGTTATGCAAGACAAATGAATTTAAATTTAAGGCATAATATGGCCTTTGATATGTGTCCTATTTTATAGAGGCAGAGTGAAATACATTGATTTAATATTGTTAGCCATTTGTATTATAAAAGTGTAAAGTTTTTATTTTGGCTCAGTATAGTTAACCAATATGACTATGGAAGAATGTAATTGTTTCTTCATGATTGTCTTAGGTCTCTCTGCTAAGCCAAGAACATGCTAGTAAGAGAGAATTTACAAATACGACTAGCTAGCTGAGCATAGTATTTAAGCTTGTTCTACAATGTAGTGAAATAGATTAGGTTTTAGACCAACAGTTATAATTGTTGAGTTATTGTTGGTAAAGGAGTAAGAGTGTACCTACAGCAGGGGTTTATTGAACTGGTTAAATAGTAAATCCATACTTTCCCTCAGAGACTGGCTTGCTGCCAACAGGTACATGCTCTGTAGTATTTGGCAGATGTACATGATCTAAGGTTTGGTTTGGTTGGTACATAGTGTGTAACGAGTGTGTATGTACAGCTGTATGCCCCAAGTCTCCCCCAGTCAGCCCCCCCCCCCCCCCCCCCCCCCCC
>ENA-OREC01000549-OREC01000549.1-marine-metagenome-genome-assembly--contig:-NODE-549-length-15250-cov-14.399064_pt1 | contig 15250 bp, 7 predicted proteins | sample MGYA00248626_ERZ508543 | MGnify/ENA primary metagenome ERZ508543 (study PRJEB26211, sample SAMN05518279) | marine metagenome | isolation source: Puget Sound, Washington, USA | host: Bankia setacea... | reverse complement strand
TCATTCACTTCATTCAGGGAAGATGTACGTAGTATTAAGTCTCATAGAAGGGCAGTGTTTTTTCTTGTAATTTTGTTCGAGGCTGTATTGCGTTAAAAGGCTGCTAGTAGGCGTAGATGAAACATTGTATAATATATTGTCACAGTAGGGTTGTGGTTTTTATTGTTTGTCTATGAGTATAAAATTGTGTTTTTTTTCTGCAGCAGACGCTATAACACTAAAAGGTATGACATTAACTAAAGAGTCATAGTAGAATGGTGATTTATGGATTACGTCTGACCATATTTGGTAGGGTTATGTTGCATGTGGGATTCCGTCGACTTAGATCCTGTGTTAAGCATAGCAAAACTGAAGAATTTGAATTGTCGGATTTGAACTATGAAAATATTTTGTTTTGTACTAGTCCTTTAATGCGTGGGTTGATTATTAATAATTATACATAATCAAGATTACTGCAGGATTGGTTGGTTGCAGTTATTAACCTAAGAGAAACTGATATAACATCATGTAAATTAAAAAAATCTATAAAAAAACATGTCTGCTAAATTGAACAGTAACTAGATTCTGTCAGGCGCTCTTAATTTCTTGAGAGAAAACAGAATTAGATAAACGGAATTCCGGTTGTACAATCAAGCAGATTTAACAATCATTGAATGGAAAGGAAGTGAATGAAATGGGATGAGGGATTTTATAGTAATATTCTCTTTATAGTAACATAGTAATCTTGGGTGAAATGTGTAGTAAAATCTGTCAGTTATTAATAACAATGTTTATGGTGGTATTTTATAGTAAATTGAATCAGATAAAAACAATTCAAGGTAATGCAACAGCTTTGTTATAAGGTGAAATCTGAGGGTATTTTTTCCTTTATAAAGGTGTTTTGGGCAAAAAATTATTGGTAACAAGATTTAATGATGATTGTATCCTTTTTCTGGGATTGACTTGTCATTGTAAGCTGATTATAAGTGTGACATTGACCTTTGCAAAACTGGAGGATAAATAGGCAGAACATTTTCAGCTTTGCCAGCGCTTAGAATAGGAGGTGTTGTAGTTGATATTTGAAACAGTGGGTTGTGTCTGACACGTACTTGTGGAAAATCAACTCACTTTTTTCTGTACTTGATTTTTATTCGAATATATTTCATTTTCATTTGTTTATTGACAACTGCTATGTATGCATATATTTCTTTCTCTGACTGTAATTCTTCTGTCTGGTGCAATAATTCATGTTCTTACGCTGGCACTGCTGCAACCTGGGTTTGATACTAGGCGTCGTTATGTGGTCACAAGGTCAGACAGAACTGGTGGGTTTCCTTGAGATCTTCCTTATCTATATATAGTTACCTTCCACACAAAGCTAGTCCTACACAGAAAGAGGGCTATTTGTATGAGTTAAGTTAACGTGTTTTAAAAAGAATTTTAAGTAAAAGTCTTTATCATTGTTTTGTTTGTATGGCTATTGGAATGTTGGTTTTGTAGCTATTCAGTGCTATTGCGTGGTTCAGACAACATACAACAGATGTGTTTGTTGACTGTTGCACTTAAATTTAGAACGTTTGTCAATGTAGGAGGCGAGTTGAATACCCATGTGACATGCCTTCCATGTAAGTGGGGAGAACAAATATGAATAAAGAAAGGGTTCCATAAATATACTACAGATGCATTATTAACTAGCACTTTGAACCCTTTTATCACTTTCATGCACTCCTCAGTTAGGTATATTCTGCTGTGTAGGCTACCAGTTTTACATGTGGCGTACATCCTATTATTTACCTGGTTGCCGTTCCAGTATTGTTTGTGATAGGTATAAGTGATTGTGCGTCCACTGTGGCATCCCAAAACATGGTTTTCAATTGTTGTTCAAATGGTTGTTCTTATTTGTGGGTATAGTGTTAACTGTGAGTAAACAAGGAGAGAAAGAACAATTAAGTACCTTCACCTTTTGATGATTTAGATTTAGATGTGTCCAATAACAATTTTACACATTTGTCCTTTTCATTTACCTGATTGCATTCCAGTGTTATTTGTGAGAGGTAGTAATTGATGGTGTATGTACAACAACTGCATCCCAATCGTCAGTGTGGGAGACAAGCACAAGTTTATTGTCTAATTGGGATCATGGTAAATTTCAAAGTTGTCAAGTTGTTGTTGTTTATCCGATAATTTTAATTACTGGCATAATAGAGAGCAGGTCCAAGGATAAATGTGGAAAGGGTTGTTTCTGCTTCATTATTCAATGCCGCTTGGAATCCTATTAGAACCGTCTCCTTTTGATGAGCTAAGTTTAGCTGTGTCAATGGACTGACAATTTTACTTGTCTGTCCTTGTATTTCCCAGGTTGCATTTCCAATGTTGTTTGTAAAAGGTACAAGTTTAATGCCAAATTGTGTTCATGGTAAATTTCAAAGGTGTCAAATTGTTGTTGTTTACCAGGTAGTTGTGATAGGAGGCAGGTTAACAGATGGGTGCGAAAGAGTTGTATTGGCTAATTTATTAAACAGTGGTTAGGACTCTTTAGCTTTACACCCTCATTGTAGAGTCCTGAGTATAAAGTATGGACCAGGAAAATATTTCAGATTCCACATTTGCTAAAGAGGTGTGAAATTTAAACGTTCAGATAGTCTTAAGTACAAAGATGTTTGGAATGCCGGTAAAACAGTTGGTGTTCATCTGCCAAACACGTGACAAATGAAGAGCTGATGCTAGGAATGTTCAATGTTTTGATCCCGGTGAAGTTTTATGTTATGAAAAATTAACTCTGGTGTTAATAGGCCTTAATAGCTGGTCTTGGTACATGCCATGTTGTTTACAGTTTGAGGAGGTAACGCATTAATTCTCTCTTGGGGTATGTTTGCTATAATCATTAATGTCATATAAGATAACAAAAAATTGCTTGTTTGTTGTTAATGGATTACATTCTATGTTTTTTACAGGTTCTTAGCAGTGGAATGAATTCTTTCTTAGGGTCTGCAAGCTCATCATTATTGGTGGTCTTCCTCTTTGCCTTCACGCCTGTCTATACACTGTCACCCTGGTCACATTGATGAAGGAAACCATCTTCTTTAGTTCTCCCATCTTGTTGTACATCTTTCCCCATATACTTGTAAAAAACAATTGTCTACTGATTGATAATTGTTAGATATGGAAGGTTGAAATAAAGGCCAGTGTACTAAACAAAACTCTCAAATTTTACACACCGCTATTGTGCCGTGACATACCGGTACAATTTCATCTTCTTAGGGAAAAAAACAAAAACAACTCTCACTTGATCTGAAAGTCTCTCAAATACTCCAAAACTATGGCCTGTATGCTGGGTTTATCTACATGTACCTAATGTGCATTAATTTTGAAATTAGTCTTTTGAAAGAACAAAAGGCCTTGCAACTGACAGATTTAAGATGTTTAGTTAATCCATTGGGAAGCCTCACATTGAGTTACTTGTGTAATGTCATACCTCAGGGGAACGTTAGTATCATATTGTTTAGTGTATAATGCAAAATACACCATTAAATTTTCAGTGAACTTTAAAATAGAAAAATTGTCACAGAAGTATTTACATTACGTTCAGCTTATACCGTTTAGTTTACCCGGAAAAGTGTGAAAATTGACTGTAATTTAAATACTGACTTAGAAAAATAACGTGATTGATTTATAGTTTTCGATCCCAATAGTGCAATAAACTACACTTCAGTTGAGAGAAAAATATGCTAAATCTGAGAATCTGAGAATTATCCAATAAATCGGGTGTGAAAAACAGATTCACTTATTGCATCAAACATTCAAGTCTCTCCCACAGGATTTCACTGGTTGTTCAACTCTCTCTCTCTGTAAATCTGCTTCATATCATATTGTAACTTGTATCTTCCTTTTATGACCTTGATTCTGCTTTATCACTATGAATTTCTGTTAGCTATAGCCTCAGGAGTGGTTCTTGTCATTTAAAAGACTAAAGGTGTACAGTCCATAATACCAGAATTTAACTTTGTTTCATATTTTAAGTTGTTTTTATGTGAATTGGTCTTCATGATAAGGCAAATTTCCTACTTGGGGCTGGCTTTGTCGTTTGTTTATTTTTTAGTCAAATACCTACACCAATCTAATTGCTCAGGAAGTGTGTTATTTTGACAAATGTCTGTATAATAAGCAACATATTTCAACTTTCTGTATCTTTTGTATGGAATGCCTTAAGGTCACATTAAAACACAACACAAGATTTGTTTAGTATGATCACCAAATCAGGCTTAACCTACAAAACCTTGTATACCAAGTTCTATGCAACCTTTATAAAAGAAAACATGTATGTGTTATCATTAATATTAAAAACCTTAAAATTTCTCTAATGCGATTACGATTGCAATTTTCAATTTTGTCTCCCATAGCTATTCAAATAATTCAAGGTTTAGATGCTTGATTTTACAGAGAGGTAGGTTTGGGACACTCAAGGGAGCTGGTGACAATAAAGCATCCATTGATAGACAACGTCCTATATCGTGAAATACCTCTGCAGCGGCACTTTTTTATATCGCACTTGAGTTTCACACCCTTTTGATGAGAGAAATTCAGGGTGATAATAATTTGATGAATGTATGGCACATTTTTAGTTATTGCATGGTTTCATCCAGTAGTTTGTACACATTGACTGCACTCTAGGGGGATATGGTGGATACACAATTGCGATTGCAGCAAACTGAAATGGCTAGACGGGTTATAATTTCAGCGCATTGGGAGCTTTTTGCGAGTAATGTAGGAAGTTGTAGAGTAATCATTTAGTTTTGTCTGGAGAAAGTGTGTTTGTGAAGGTCATACCTAATGTGTAACGTGAAATGGGCTGAAATATAATTGCTTTAGAAGTAAGGTGATGGATGAATGAAAGATGTTAAATGTATGTATCCCAGCTGACTTGATCTTAATCTTTTACAAGTTGAAAAAGGTCTTGTTCTCATTTGTTTAGTTCTCATTTCTCACTATTACAAGAAAGACATTTTTATTTGTTATTAGTCTAACCTTGTATAATCTTTTTTGAACTGTGAAACAGAATTTTAGCATTTTTTCAGCATATTATGGTTTGTTAGTCTTTGATCACTGTGTAGTTATTTTAGGAAATATTGAGCCATCCATTCAGAAACTGATATTTATCCATGTTGTTCTTATGTCCACAGCAGGCACAGGCCCTCTTTCATACCTTGACGAATGTAGGTTTGAATTTTATGTATTGCTTCCCTTTATCACTCGGACACATATATAACATTTAGACAGACAGTATAGACCCAAAGCAAACCTTTCACAGTTATATTACATAATGTAAAAACAAGCTTTTATCATCCTGCTCAATGGGAGAGTGCACAAGAGCTGGGCTATGTTACATTCAAATATTAGAATCAAACGACACTTCAACATTGCTTTGTCATTATACACATTTTAAAAGTTTCCCATTTCATTTCTAATTATAGTTTTACATAGTCAACAACATTGCTTCCTTTAGCGGAACATAGAACATGTTGAATTAGACAAGATATGAGCTGGAACTTTATCTTTCTTCTGGAAATTGCTTTGTATGGTACTAATGAACATTTGACTGCAGCAGTCTGAAGTCGATAAACAGCTTTGTAATCTACACATAGTAAAATAGTACAGGGAACACTAGGAAATCCAAACACGCTTTTGCCTAACAACAAAGTCAGGAATACTGATTTCAACATATTTCTGAAGTAGCAGAGTGAGGTCCCCTAAGTAGCAGAGTGAGGTCCCATTCCATCCTTGAGACACAGTGTTGTCTTTTAAAGCAAACTGGTCTTTATAGTGAAATTCTATTACATTCAAATTAGCTGTTTAGGAACGAAATTAGATGGTTTAAATAGTGGACCAGTCTTGTTATTGAGTGATCTTAATGACAGAACTGTACAAGTACTACATTGTACTCTCTCATTTTTTAAGTATAAATAATAAAGCAATACTTGACATGTTTGAGAGGTGCCAGTGGCCATCATTCAGTTAGGTTTTCTTTGGTCAGACTGTACTAATGTTGGTTTAGTTCATAGCTGTGATATGATATATGCCATTGTGTGTATTCAGTACAGAGAATCAATGCCCCAGAAAACCTTCTATACAGAACTGTACATGTCATCAGTAACCAAGCAGGCTCATATTCGCACTTATGGGTTCAAAAGTATATATTCCAGAGGGTACAGTCAACAGTCAGAACAATGTTCCAAAAATAAGTTGATGGAAGTTTTTTTTAAGCGGGAAAATGACAGGAAACTTTTGGTAATTATGGAAAAGAAATAGGTTACTTAATAATAAAAACTGATAATTAATATGTACCCAGATGAAAACAATACACAATACTTAGTCATGCAATATATCCAAGCAATTTTTGTTTTCTTTCTGTTAGTTTCAGCCAGGGACAAGGCAGCTCTAAGTACGTCTAAGTTTACAAAGTCATCCAGTTTTGGGTTGAAAAATGCATTGTGCGAGTTTTTTCCCCCCAATTGCATGTCTAATATTATTCAGGTAACCTTGTGTAAAATAGAAAAAAAAGTACCCAATATTTATTGTATATCATATAAAGTTTGAAAAATACCATCTTTTAGTTACTATAGCGTTTACATGTATGACAATTCACTGCCATTAATGTAACATATCAATTTTGCTAACTCAGCAGTTTTTAAATGAAATAGTGCTGAGCGAGCAATTTTAGAACAGACACAACTTTTTTATTATTATTTTGCATAGACAATTTTTCATTTTTTGTTCAAACAGGTAGAAAACTGAATATAGATTTTGTGTTATATTTTATGCCTAGGCTATAATATAGTAATTAGACGTACATGCACCAAGACTTCATTTGTTAGTTACCAGTTGGCTTAGTACCTAAATGTTCGAACATTTTTTTTAATTACTTCAACCTGTCTGAATATTGGTAGAAGAACATGGCAGTTGCATTTCTTTTTTACAGTGAATATATATGATTTAATGTTATGACATTGACTTGATAGTTTTTTCTTTCGTTAGACAGAAACAAAATTTAAGAAGTGTTAAGTTTGTTCAGGAGTGCTTTTTCCGCTAATGTTTGAGAATTTACTGCACCCTGTTGGTGTGGACTTAGAATTGAACGTTGCTGTTACAGTTTGATACTGTTTTACCTATTGACAACAATATACCAACATCTTTTCAAATCGTTGATAGACTAAATCTTTCTGTGTGGACTATTTAAACGTTGTTAGAAGTTTTGAAGCCCCTGTGGAAGGCATTTATAAATGTTTGTCCTTGTTTTTGTGTACATGTATGTTAGTGTTTTCAGTTTAGAGTTTAATTTGTTAGCCGTATTCAGTGAAGTGAATTGTTTTATGTTTTTTAAGCCAAGTATTTTGTTACATGTGTTTTTTCTATGTCCTTTATTTCAACCATGCATGTGATTTAATCGACAGTCACTGTATTGAATGTCAGTTTATGTTTCATTTGTAATGTTATGTTCTGTTTTGAGTGAGAATATATTGACCAGCTACTAACTTGTTTGAATTTTTAATAAATAATATGTAAAATTTCCTGGTAAGTGCTGGAAAAAAACAACCTGTATTAAAACATATAAATTCTTTTGTGGAAATTTGCTAACTCTTATCTCCATATCTCTTTCAACAAATCTATTATTTATATTCTGAAAATAGACTTATGGTTCTTCTTTTGATGATCTCTTTTTAGCTGTCTCGCTATAAGCCTAGTTAGGTTCCTTAAGGAAGCTTATTTTTTTGTTTTCCAATTGTGTATATTACCTTAGAAGTATGGAGTCATATTATGGCATCAAATTACTCTTCTGTTTATTCATTTATGCCTATTTACGTTTTTCTTTCTGATATTTCAGTGCGGAGGACCCTCAAGAATGGACTGAGTGCAGATGAAATCAGTGCTGTGGCAGGAGCTGAGCAGGTGTAAGGCGTAATATCTGCAAATCATGACAATTGCAAGGTGTGGAAAGAAAAACTGTGCCCTACTGTGGTGTAGCTGTGAAAGTAACAGTTTGTGATGGCTGGAAAGGGAATGTAGACAATAAACTGTACCCTAGTGTTTGGAAGCAAATATGTGCTCTAAAGAGTAGATTGTCCGTGTCCATGAGTCTGTTTGTATCAGTGAATGTTAATTTAGATGTCCAATAGCACTGTCCATCTCCTAAATACATGCTGAGATATGTAGTTTCAACAAATACACTTAAATTAAAAGCTCTGTTAAACAATCAAGAAGTTGCGAATGTTGCATGTAAAATATCACCAACTAGAAATAGCATGACATGTTTTTATTTATATTTCTAAATGAACAAAAGAAAACATGACATATATATTTTCAGCTTCTGGCATTGTTACCTATTGTCTTTGAAAACTCTATAGTTGTCACCTGTACTTATAAATGGCGGCCACAATGTTTACTCAACTATGTGAACAGTCCATAAATGATAAAAGCTCTATTTTTGTTGTAATCGGTAGACACACTTTCCATGACTATTGTTTTCACTTTTGAAAATATGGCACTGAATAGTTTATGATTTTTTTAAAAAAGGAGACGTTATTGATGTACGGACAAAAAGTTCTTGTATATTAAAAACCCTACGATAGACATACTTCTGGATGCATTTGTCCACAGTTGTAGATTTCTGTACTTTTTATGATAATCATATAGTGATACATTGATATTGAAATTGATAGGCATTCAAGTCACATTGTTGTATATTTAACGTTTACTTTCGTATTTTTCAAAGTTTTCATGCTGATTATAGTTTTGTATCTCTTGTGATAAGGGTAGATTTAAGTATATCTTTTGTTTTGTTTTCGTGCCATTTACATTTCACACCCTGCTTCCATCAAATGGTCACCAATTTAGTTTTGTTTCACCAAACTGTTGTCGTTTTTTTTCTGGAGTTTATTTATTCAAGGCATTTTGCTGAAGTTTCTCGTGCAGAGACTTTCATCATTTGGTTCTGGATTAGTGTGGAATTTCAGTGACTTTGTAGTACACACTAAATTAATTATGCAGTTGTAATTCACAACCAAAGTTCTTACAAGGCCTATTATGTATACATGTATTTTTGTGGAAATGTTCATGTTAAAAATTGCAACATGTCTATTTTTAGAAATTTCATTATATCTATTTTAAGAAAGCATCCTCATGACATATTAACACCATGATGATAGATCCCTGACAAATACATTTAATAAAGAGTAATTTTAGGATTAAAAGACATTATAAAGACAGTTATTTTGACAGCTTTAGTCAGAATGTATTACATGTAGTACTGATAAATGCATCACTAACCAGATTATTCACTATACAAGATTCTGGAATATTCTGACAATTCTAAACCAAAATATGTGATAAAGCTATAAGATATATCATTTTAAAAGTACCCTTTATTACAAAATGTGATAGAACTACTTTGTCTTAAACCAATGTGATAAAATAGATATATAAAACCAGAATCAATATTTTGTTCTCTAGAAGATCTGCAAGGGTCAGTGATGCCTTTTCTATTAAATGTCATGACAGCCATCTTGTTGGTACCCTGCACAAAAACCAACTTTTCTATATAATTTCCATATTGTTCATATTTACAAAGTCTAAAACCACTGTTCAATACTCCATGACATAAACCATGTGCCTATCTGGTTACTGTCGACCTCAGAATGTTGTTTTAACACTGCTGAAATGTGTGGGAGCTGATAACCAAACAACAGTGGAAGATGGATAGGTTTAAAACAAGTTAGAGATATTGTAAACAAGAAAGGATTGGTTAAAAAAGAGATGTAAAAACAGCAATTCTTACATCAAAAGTTGCTGATTCAATATAATGTTACATGCAATGAAAATATGCACTTACTGTAAAATACATTGGTTCCATGGCCTGCCAAAATATCTTGTAAACCTGTGATGTCATAACTCAATAAATGATGTCATAAGTAAACAATGATGTCATAACTTTACTAATGATGTCACAATGAATGATGTCATAACTGTGATGCAAACAAAGTGATACAATTTTAGGTTAATTTATGTCTTGCAATAAAGAGACAACCAAAACTATGCAAACCTTTTGTCGGTTGTCCATATTTTCTTGCCTAAATTCATTACTTAAACTATTTATAAACCTGTCTTTTATGTCTTTAAATATACTGGCTTGAGAAAAAAGGCGTTTAATTTTCCAAGCATCTTTTGAGAGTTATTGAAACCTGATATTATAGTAACAGTTTATAGTGTTTACCTATATTATTGTGATGGTTTTACTAGAGAATTCATTGAAATTGAATGAAATTGAAATAAACATAGTTTTTGTTTCCAAATTTTGTAAAAAAAATAATGTTGTGTTCGTCAAAGTTTTTGTGTTAAAAAGAGAACATTTGTATGTAAATGTAATTGTGTAATGTGTTACTGTCATTATGTATAATAGAAATCCATTTTTATATGTGCAATAATTAACTTGTAAAACTTCTAATTTGTATTGAATGCGTTTTCTTGTATCTGTACAGTGACATGACATGACGTGATGTGACGGAATAATCCTCTTGCCAGTATAATTGAAAAGTAAATCTTTAATGAGGGGCGGATAAAAACAAATCTTCTGGTGTATAATTAAAGAGGGTTGATTTTGAGTTTTGGCTTAGACATAGGATAGTTGAGGGGCGGTCAAAAAGTTATTGTAAGATAGAAATTATATGAAACAAAATGTTATATTTCGAAATTTATTTATTGGTAAAAATTTATTGACATGCCCTCCCTGAAGCAATTAGTTGTGTGTGTGTTAAAAATCAGCTCAATTAACAGTGGAAAAAAGCTTATATTTACTTTTTAGATGCTGCTTACTTTTGATGTTACTATAAAGCTTTGTTTATAAATAAAAAAAAAAGGTGCTGTGACATAATGTAGACAAATGAGTGTTAATATGATGAAAAAGTAGTTCCAGGGTTTGTTGTATTATTGAAGTGTCGAAACTCTTGTACCCTAGCTACCATATTTACTGTATATGGCCAAGTATTCAGAGTGTCTGAATATTTAGAGCTAATACGGTATTTTGTTTAGTTACGTAGGGAGGGCTGTCTTTAAAGTCATGTCAATAACACCAACAAGTCTAAATGATTGAAAAGTTTGAGGTGTTGCTTATAAAGGTGATTAGATAACCAAAATGGATATCAAAAAAAGTTGCTTAAGTAAACCTTTTAGTTGTTCAAAATTGTTGCCATGTGTCAAGAGTTGATGCTTTAGATTTAAAATAAGAGAGATGTCAATGGTGTAAGATATATAACTTTGTCTCACCAAAATTAATATCTAGGAAGAACTGGCAAGTGGAATGCGAGTTATTAAATTAAAATAGAGCTATTGAACTATTTTTTATAATTTGAACTTACTCATTAGTTAAAAAGTTTGCTGCTTAAAACACATATTTAGCTTTTCTCATAAATGCATTGATATAACATGGTTCATCACAACATGCCACCATCATTGATTACACAACCCCTTCTGTGTTAGAGAATTGTTTTTGCTATTTATTTCTGGTGTAAAAAGTATTTGTTCTTCTATTTATTTTTGTATTTTTCAGTACAGCATTTTTTCTGTTATTGTTTCTGAAGGCTCTAGCAGTCATTAGGTGTTGTATATTTTTGCAAAGTGCTTGATTCCGTATTAGTGTTTTGCTTATGATCGCTTATTAGTAGAAAATCAATTGAAACTGGTCGAGTTTTTGACAATCGAAATTATTTTATGGCGTCAATTTTGTTGTATTTTTGAAATTGTTTCTTTTTTGACTTAATTAAATTGTTCTCTGAAACCTTACTCTGTTGATTATTTTCACTTTCTAAAAATCTTGATTTATTAATTTGATATTTTTAACCAGATTACATTATCCCCCAATTGAATTTGTAGATCACCCCTTATTTTGTATTATACTCTAGTCCATTTAATGAAAGAAGGAAGAGTCCATTGTCTATAAACAGAGGTAACAGGTTTATTTGTACTCTAAAATGTCACAGAGTTGAATATGAATTAAGAAGTTAAATCAGTTAAATACACTCAATATACTAGTGTGTAGGATACTTAACATTGTAGTACAGAAAAGATGATAAATCAAGTTTTCAGACATTTTAAGGAGTGTATATACTGTGGAAACGCTTTGAACAAATAGTCATGGTAATTCTAAATATACATCTTTTAGCAGTTCATTGACTTATAAGTTTTAATCCTGCATTTCAAAAGAATCACAGTCAAATTTACTCCCCAATGTGATTTTAGTTCAAAGAATGTTTAACCCTCTCAACATCACAATCGTCTTTAAACAAACATATTAAAATTTCAAAATCACACGTGGGAATTGTCTTAAACCTTTTCTTCCTAGCTCTTTTCTAGACATATTTATTGTATACACATATAACCATGTTTACACTTAGTCAATTTAAAAGCTTATCTGGTTAAATATAGCAACAAAAAGTTTTAAAATTTCTCCATCTTATGCTATTAAAAATGGGTTTAAATTTCCTGATATAGAGTTTGAATTCTATTTTGAGACAGAGAGTTGTATTCTATTAATGTTAAAGTACATCAAAGCTATTGTTGTATATTGTTTGGCAATTCTTTATATAGACTTAAAAAAACAATGGTAGAGAGAAATGAAGTTTTTAATTAACTGTAGAAGACGCCACCCAATGTTGATTTTGTAAGCTTTGTAGGTTTTTGTCAATGTGATTTCATAGCTTAATAAAAAATGTTGCTTATGAATGTGTAGATTTGGATTCAAGTCAAGATACTAATGTTAAAGATTTTGAGTTGGAGCATATGTTTGTACGGTATCTGTGACCCTAGTGATGCGTAGTGCCTTTAAGCCTAATCCCACTTACATAAGTCACTGTGAACACAATTTTGTAGGTCAAGGTCATGACTTGTTTTGTACCACTTAGGAATGCACTTTTTTAGAGTAAAACGGCCTATCATATTTTTGTGTAATGTTATTGCTTTGGCAGTTCTGGAGTAGCGAAGTTCTTAAATAGGTCAAGGTCGCGATGTAAGTGTTGACCTACTTACATATTAATCCGTGTAGAACAACCTGTTGTCTTTCCTGATTGTTTATTTTTTATGCTCACGCTGTCTCACACACTGTTTCTCACATGATCGTAATTATGATGTACTTGTATTTGACATTCGTGTTGTTAGTTTATTATTTTTCTCTTTCTTTGGTTCTGTATGTGTTCTAGTTTGCTTTAGAAGAGGTATTGAGACAAACTTTGGCTGTTTCTCTTCTCCTTTTTATCAATAAAAGAATAAAAAACACAAATCAATTTGTAAGCTAAAAATACAGTGTTTGTTATCATTGATCCCCCACCCCTCATACACATACTAATTAATTTTAAAGGTTTCGCGGTTTTGTTCTTACAAATACAACTGCAGATAGTTATGTAGATTTATATATAAGCTATCCCACTAATCATTACTGTGTTTTCCTAAATGAACTATGCTGGATTAAATTTGAGCCAGATAAGATGAGTATGAGATCCAGCTCTGATTCTAATGCGGGCCTTATAGTTCACGTATTTAATATAAACTAGTTTGTTATAGTTATATTGAATTAAAAAAATACGTCACGTGGTAAAATGAAATGCTTTAAAGCTTTTGACATCACAACACACTGACCTACTACATGGAAAATAAAGAGTCCTTACACAATATCACATTAAACAAACTACCTACAGTTATGGCTAGTGTAACAACGCTTGTTGGAACGTGATTTCATTCGTCTTATTTATTAATTAACGAATATTAACACTTCTGTATGTACGAATGAATATAAGTGGACATGTAAACATCATGACTTCAGTATAGCACCTTTGTTTTATATAGGTTGTGTGAATCCCGCCTGTCATATTGGTTTATAAAATATTGGCAAGTTTCACGGGTAAAGGAAAACGATATGACGACGTCGTGTGTCGGTTCTTTAACACAAGTAGACAAACAGTCGTCAGGGGTGACATAATTTAGCACAGTAACTAAAAAATGCCTGATTTTAGTTCCGTTTCCAAGTAACTTTGAACTATGTCTGGCATCAATAAACTTTGAGTACGTAAATGTGAAGGGCAGTTTCAAAACGTAACGTTAGAACAACTAGCTCAGCAGTTCAAGGCAAATGTGATGAGCGTGTACATTGTACAGACTTGTATTTAAGAAACAAAGTCTGACGTACAGGTAACACGTACGTACTTGACTCCATGCGAGCTCATTGACTGTAACTTTGGTTTTATCCCGTATACAGTTTTGAGTAAATGTTTCACTTTATATACACGTTTCTATCCCTTCATTAGTCGGTTTAATGCTTTCATGAAGTACACGGTCAATTAAATATTTGGCAAAACATTTAACCAAAATGAAACGGTACGATGTACATAGTACTTGAAACCCTCGCTAGAATTGTTCTTCTTAGTAAGCATGCGATATATTAACAGCCTACACGCCCTAAACTTATGTAGAGCATTGTATGATTATGTCATTGGTCTAGCGGTAAACTCTGTAAGCACGCCGTACGACGCACTAATGTGCAACTTCATGATTCCTGTCGTCGAAAGTCTTTAATCATGGGCGATGTGAACATGAGATGCACCAAAATACATAACTTTTCTTATCATTGGCATTGCTTGTAGAATTCACAGCCATGACATTGACTAAATGCGAGATTTACCACACACCAGTCTCACACCATCGGGCTAGAACACCTTCAATAAACACAACTGACAAGTGCGCCGCCAACACAGTTCAGCGTACCTATATATGTTTAATATAAACTAGATAAATACTCTATTCGCCTACCTATTCTATTGCAATATATGTGATTCTAGCATTTCGTACGGTCAACGCAATACAAGGTAACTACAATTACTAACATGTTTGATTTTGACGAGTAACAAGAAGCTTTTGTTTTGTTTTCTTTTCATTTAATCTGACCGGAAATGGAGGTAGATAGTTCATACTTCGTCATTTTGACCTGCTTAAATGTTGTTTTACGGGTAGATGATGGGAAGGTGAAATTATTCTAACCCTTGCAAGAACTATACTAGCTTAAAATTTAGTATTATTTCAAGCAGTTCACGATACTTTGGAAGTCTTTTAACTCTTTAGTTATACTAATTGAACGTTTTGGAAGTCTTTTAACTCTTTAGTTATACTAATTGAACGTTTTGGAAGTCTTTTAACTCTTTAGTTATACTAATTGAACGTTTTGGAAGTCTTTTAACTC
>ENA-OREC01000548-OREC01000548.1-marine-metagenome-genome-assembly--contig:-NODE-548-length-15253-cov-11.760016_pt1 | contig 15253 bp, 10 predicted proteins | sample MGYA00248626_ERZ508543 | MGnify/ENA primary metagenome ERZ508543 (study PRJEB26211, sample SAMN05518279) | marine metagenome | isolation source: Puget Sound, Washington, USA | host: Bankia setacea... | reverse complement strand
GGCTTTCCGACAACTAGTAATGGTTTCCTTAGAATGTCTGTCTAACAAATCAATCGATATCTGGTAGGTATATTGGCAACCGCAAACGACGATATAAAAAGTCTGCGCGTATAAATTGCAAGGCACGACTCATTACATTTCATGATCGATACAACTACAATGATGGACTCGGAGATATCGTTTAATGATCGTGCACTGACATTAGATCGACTCCTAGATATATATACCATGGAAGCGTGTGGTGAAGCAATCCGTTTGAATGCGACACGGGACAAATGTTCTTTAATGTACATCGTAAGTGAGTTAAGTGTGCAAACATGGACTATATGTGTATGTGTGTGCTGTGCTATTTAAAAAGATACTTTTGATATGAGAAAATAATGCCGATACACATTCACTTCTAGTTTGCTGGTTACCATGGTAACAAAGTAGTGTACGTTCCTAACTAACAGTCAAACGGTGTAAAATTGTTTGAAGCGACGATTTTGTATATTAAGCGAGAAACTTCTGTTCCCCTATAGCCTAGGGCTATTTACGTATTCCCTGTACTCAAGACGTCAAACAACCTAATTCTTGTAATTTCTCAAGGAACATTTGGAAGACAATGTATGATAAATTGAATTATTATATGAGACACTTACCAGAAAGGCCCGACAGATCCATCTTAGGTAGATTTCTGGCTTTTAACACCACCACGGTCAATCTGTTAGCGGCCGGCTGATAGCATAAAGATATAAGTAGCTCTCCACAACCCTGCATACGGAACTGAAAAATGACATAACACAAAATATACACATCAATAATATAGACTACCAGACAAATTGATACATTTCCTGAACAATCACGTGTAATATGTTGGGACACTTGAGCACATCTGATGTTATATTAGTTTACAGAAAGGCCTTCACAAAGCTTGGTTAATAGTTGTACGCACTGGAAAGGCATATAATGTACAATAATAAATTGATCAAGTCGTGGTTAATTTATACATTCGAATAATAAATCAGCTTAAACTATAGTAATGTTACATGAAGATGTAATCCACTATCGACTAGTACACCTGGTATCCCAAGTACAAGGTATGTTTTAATATAAGTATAAACACTAAGCCAACAAAGTATACACATGTAGACATTTTAAATGGTGACCTGCAATGAAACATGACCGATACAAGGAATGGACTTCCCTAAATCAAACATCAGTATTGGTTAAAGATAAGAGTTTCCTCATTGTTTGATTGATATGTCATGGTATAACTAACCCACATAGTCAATGGTTTGCAAGCAGACATCACTTTTTTTATTATTAATAAACTTCTATCAAGTTTACCAAAGCATGACCTCGATTTTTTATTTCATTCAATATCAGACGCTAGTAGAATATATATGATTAATGACATATGCTGAGTTCTATATCATTAACGAGTACCGCACTACAATTAGTTTGGGTTCTGCGTTGTCTATCCCTGTCAGCCGAACAAAAGTAACCATCTCTTATAACATACTCAACACCAAATTCGATAACCCAGCCTCTTGATGCAAAACTGTGGTATACTGTCATTATATTATTGTTATAGATCGTACAGTCTTGTTCTGAGAACGTGTATTGCCCGCGTGTTTCCGAATATAATGTCGTCTCTGCTTGCCTGTCTAGTTTGGCGGAAGTCTCTGGGAATAATGACAACGTAACATTACGCTTTGGTGAAATAATCAATCTAATAAACAGTCTCCAGCCGCTGATTTAATGTCCATATGTGCATATTTAGTCGGACAAGAACGGTATTGACGTTAGTGCGAGAACGTAGGCGTCTTGCTGGATCTTAGTTCTCATGAATTTGTCAACTTGTAGTTAGGGTCCTCAGAATCGAGACAATGATACAATGATACATGTGTTGAATATGGTATAGCTAATGGTATACGCTTGTTATAATATTTGAAATACAATACGGCCGATCACATAACATGACACCTTTTGTTTTAAAGTAACTTATAACGATTTCAAACAAGGCCTTCCTTTAACATATCTTACATATTTAGATTTATATATGTGTTGTTCATGCTTACCTTTAAATGTCTTGGTGTAACTTCTCGGCATAGAGTCATTTTCTTTTTGTCCATATTGTCTGTGTTTAACGGATACAGTACTTCACCCATGATTGCATCTCTCGAGAACCGGTCAAAGCTTAGAATCACAAAATGCAGGGTCATTCCATGCAACTGATTGTTGGCGATGCCATAAAATGTGAAGGTCTCGTCATATATAGGATTCAGTGTCTTTCTCAGAACCCGCGTTTTACACTTGTGACGTTTATCCGGAAGTAGTTGCAGTTTAACATACGGGTCACATCCGCCTGTACTGGGGTCTCTTGGTGGCAGGTCTGTCAAGCTCATGATGTTTACCATTAATGCGGACTTTTCGTCATCATATTCTACGGTGAAGTTCAGAGCTCCCAAATATTTTGGTTCTTGCTTCTCTCTATAATTTTCATATTCTCTAAGCTTTTTTTCTTCCTCTTTTTCTGGTGTTTGTCCTTCTTTTTCATACTCAATATGGTGCAAGCTGTCGGATTTGCCGACGTGATGCGGTGAGTCCATGTTATCTGGTCGCACGGAGAAGCTACCTGGGGACAATTTCTCACCGGGACCAGATGCATGTTCAGGGGGCGATATCGGACTTGTAGATTTTGACAATTTCATGACAGAAGAACCTCTTGATGTTCGACGAGCGGAACTTTCTTTCAATCCCTTTTTGATTGCGGAGGACAACCTGCCTTGGGTGTTCCTCATCTGCCGCCGTCTGTAGCATTTGTAGGCGACGGCTGTTATCAAGAGAATGCTGACAACCACTACGGCGCATATCGCAACCACGGAAAATACACCGACTGAAAACAGAAAATCAATGATGAACGATTAAAACTTGTCCGTAATTGTTTAGATTCCGGGCTCGTTCTAATATTTCATGAACAAACCAAACAAGCAACGCAATAAAGCTGCTGTTTGTCTCCTTATTCGAATACAATCAACTGCATACAAGTTGGCGTTAATCGATAGTCTCCTTGGACATATTTGATTTGTAATTTCTAGACGGTCTTGTTATTTTCTTGCTAGGAACTCTAAGGGCAGGACAAAACAGGAAAAAGAAATGTGTCGCATTAACAATTCTGAATGCTTTTGTTATTCTCAACCGGAACAAATATGGCAGTATGAGCCTTCCATGTAATACTAAAGTACCTAGTCTACCATCGTAATGTTTACACAATGATCTCCTGATGACGATAATTCAGTTTTAATGTTATAGTTGTAAAGAGTAATCAATAACTTTGATCAGCCAATTTCATCATTTTATAACATGCCTTTACATTTCTTTTCTCGATAAAGTGCTGCTGATAATTGATCCTGATTGTATCTCCCCCATCAACTTCCACGCTTCTGTGACACTAGTAAATCTTGAACGTTGCATCAAGATCTTATTATATAGAGTAGCCTCTTTCATCTTTAATTTATCAGTGTCCACCTACGCTGTATTAAGCCCAGGCAAGAACCGAAGACAATTCCTTCACTGCAGGCAAGATGTCAACATGTTATTGAAACTAATTACTTTGGTGGAACCGCTACATATTACCCACATGCTAGTCAATTATGATGGTGTTACATGATGGTGGTTTGTCAACAGGAAGCTAACAAGTGCATTCAGCTCCAGAATGTATAGACATGAAGAGATAAAATTAGTACTAAAAGTTGGAATTAGTGTTTACGTTAATACTGTAATACATGTTTTATTTCAATTACAAAAGGCTGCCATCAAAAAGGTTGACTGGAACTAAACTAATCCGATTAACTTGTTTCTACCAGCATCTATCATAACACTTTTCAAAAACTTGTTCTTTTTATATTCAGGTTAATCTCCAAATCAAGCGTCTAGTGAACAGGATATGTGTAACACTACAATGAGCTCTAGGGTGTGTAAGCTCTATTATTACATTCTTGTTTATGATTAAAATATTATACTAATCATCATCTGAATAATACATAATTATGTCACGGTCTAGGGGATATGTCATATTCTTCTGGCTTCAAACATGAGCAAGCAAACAGGGGACTTCTATCTTTACTACCACTCAGTCATGTGTACAGCCAGACCGTACATGTCATCGAATCATTGTACGTGATGATGGAGGATGCCACTAATGTCCCTGGTAATAACATTAACTACCCATAAAGTACAGCTCATGTTTGCCGGGCCATCTCGTCTATTCAGCAAATATCGATCACGTGGGCTGTTTACTTTTGTAATTTATTTATTGACCTATTCTGGAGCTGCATATTGGAGAGAGCTGGCGGGAAATATTGACTACCAATAGAAATTCCATCGCTGCCAAGACGCACAAGTCATGTATTGGAAGAAGTTTGTCTTAGATCAGAGTTTTGAAACAATCAGCAGAAACCGTAACTTTGAGGTATCATTATCTCTGATGTATTGTCCCACGATTAAAGCTTAAGTTCACTTACCGAATAATTTCATGTCCTTTGGCATTTTATTGATTTGAATATCCAGAGAGGGAAACACGCCATTAATCAATGACACAACGCAAACTACAGACAGTTACCCTCAAACCATCAAGCCTACACACCGAATGTACATATGTAATATGTTCGATAGCGTGGTTTGTCTGCAGATATAGGATTGACTTTCACAGAGAAATGTGCGCCTGTAAACGAATACAGCTTGTGTAACATTGCACCGCGCATGCCGTTCTATGTTCTGTTACACAGTATAAGGATGCATGCTGTTCGGCAAACAGACAGCTCAATGTAGACAATATGAAGTGTCCACAGTAACGACACATATATCGGTACACATCCATGTCCTTAATTAAATATGCAACAACTGATATAATGCACGTTGCCAACCACTAAAACAACAACACATCAACAGCACAAACACAATTTATCTACTATTTGTTGTTTATTGTGTTGATTTATTAAACTGTGTCGTAAGTGTTTTGTTGTCTACGTATTCCTGTTGTTTTTTCGTTGTATACTAGTTTGTACGTGTCTTTCTATGTTGACATTTGTGTACTTGTTTCTTACGTTTGATTTAATTTAAATGTCTTTATGTTTTTCTCTGTATACATACTCATCATTTTGGTAGAATGACATACATTTATAACATGATCTTTTGCTTTCACCATTGAAAATGACTCTCAGACGGTCACCTTCATACACCGCCTTCCAGTGCCAAGTGCATAATAAACGACGTTAACAGATCTAGAACGGATATTGCTAATGCTGGTGGCGATATGTTTGGGACACAATCTTCTGTCCTTGTCAGAATTACCATTATTCGAACGTCACCATAATTACAAGAAACAATATTCCGGTAGATTTACTATAGGGCATGTGTGAAGTAACTAGCCTAGAGACATGCGGTGAAACTATATTTATTCGCCAAAGTGATCTTTATGGTGATTATAATTGCGCCCTAACAATGGAGTGTGAATATTGTATTTTAATGTAGCTCTTAATTATTTAGTCTACACATTCTAAAAACAATCCTCTTCGAACTAATATCAGTTCGTTGTTTATTAATAAAATTGCTTCTTTTACTTAGAAACTAAAAATGGATGCATTATTGTCATAAAACATTAACGTGTACGCTTAAAGATTGAAATAAGTTTATTACGTTGATGAAAGCAATGCACGAAACTATACAGGGTGTGGTGTATAGACTGAATTTGGCTCGACCTTTGGATTAAATCCAACTTTTGATATCATACAATTCAAATGTTCTTTGTAAATTATTCAGATCTTATATATTATGTCCTTCTGTTCATCAACATCTCTCTTCTGTCCTTCTGTTCATCAACCTCTCTCCAACGGCATACATATACAACTATTTAGAAACCGTTTAATACCAACTGAGACTGATACCATACCGTCCAGAAATAGCACACCCAATCCAGTTAAGTGTCCTCAATGTGGTTTTATGGCGTCTGGGAGTGTGATTATTATTCCTCTGATTCAATCATTTAACACCATCCTTTGTAACTGATATACGTTGTACATTCCATAGCAATATGGAACTCGATTTCATTTTACAGTAACATGGTATTTAAGACGGTTGGTTCATATATGACCGTACAGAAGGATGAGACAAAAAAGAGAATGAAAAGGTTCATCTCACATCTCACAGAGTACTTTAACTTGCATTACATTGATATCAGAATACAACATAAGTGTATATGTATTAAGTAAGTCAGAGTATAATATTACCTATTTATTTTACGGATACGACGCGTCTGAGGCATTTACATACTGTGTTAATAAACTACAATACAATTTATCTTTGATGTATATTTGAACATTTCATACACAAAGGGAATTGTAAAGATGAATGCGTGTTTAATGACAATGAATGAAAGCTATGCGTGTTGATGTATAACATAAAACAAAAGATTAAGACAAACAATGTTGGGTGTATCCTTTGTGCAATTGTCATCGGTCTCTGCTCTTGCAATATAGTCGTTAATGATTTTTGTTGATGTTTATATGTGTTTTGTACAGTTTGATGTTTATACGATTTTCTTTCGCTCGATTTACAACAACCTTCGCCATGAAAGCTGCTTTATTAGTTGTGTTGTTCTGCTACATTGCCTTTTATTCTGCAAATTCACGTGAAGGCGTTATCTATAGGTATTTCCGTGTGTTCATGGGCTGCTATGAATTGGAACTTGTTTTGATCAAGGTGGTAGTATTGTCCATACCGGGTTTGATGAGTTTCGCCACATGCAATGGACAAAGTAGAAACATCGATGAATATTGCGTTACAATGAAAACGTATTACTCGCCATTGTCAGACAAAATGTGAGAAATAGTGTTTTGAAATATGCAATTGGTATGACGTGTAAACGTAGATCGCATTGAATGTTAACATGATTTCATTCATATTTAGAAAAGCAAAACGTTACACAACAAGGTGTCACGGCATTGTCACACCTTTGGTCATATAATGTGGTTAGGCCTTCAAATATAGCATAGCCCGTGAAGACACCAATCCTATTGTAATACCATATACATGATTATACGTCATCATAAAATAACGGTGATGTTTAAACCACAACTGTGAACAAAAGCATTGGTGTTCAATTCAATACGGCACTGAACATGCGAGTTGAAATAGAAGAATGAAGTGTTCATATCGGCCGTGTGAGCATAGATGTCGGTTTCTCACAATGTAAATACTAGTAAATGAGAACCTGCTGCTCTGACGTCAATTGTTATATAACGTGCTTGCGTATGAGTACTGACCACAGACTAGGAAGCATGCCAAGTGTTTTATTTTTCAAGTTACGATAACGGGTGGGGATGAAAAAACTCAACTTTATGAATGACTGTAAACAAAAACACGCACGACCATCAAGAATCATTAGATCCACAATTGTAAGCTTGACTGCAATATGTAATGGTTCCATCAATAGTAAGCATACACGTATCTATAAGTTGCAATATGTTTTACAAATTTACATTCAAGTGTTTTATTGATTTCTATGACGAACATTCCATAGATAAAAACGAAACTCATTGTGCATCTGATACATAGTGCTGTATTGTTTTGTAAGTTATGGGTAGTTCTTATGTAAACACAACCATGATCTACGTTAAGGAAAGTGCCCTAGAGAAGAAGTGTATTGTATCTATGTTATTGATTAATTAATCTTAATAGATGACACAAGCAGTTAACATTTGTGCATAGTCTCAAGTTTCCATCTTAGCAACGCTCAAAGTTAGACCAAAGACAAACAAAATTTCAAATCATGTTCGGCTATACTTATATATGCTAGTGCCTTGTATTATTTCTTTAGTTGATTATACTCATAGATGGAATTGAGGAAATTATTCAGGTGTACAATTTACTTTGCCGTCGTAGAAATTCTTTTAACACGGCTATACATAGGCCTAGCATGAAGACAATCAAAACACAAAAATAAGTCATTAACAGCTTTATATAGATAGGCAACTTAGCGACTCATAGATTTCAGCAGTTTAATAAGTTAGTCTGTAAGAAAGGTAATAGTTTAAACACGTGACCTATGTATAGTACAAAACAATATGCCAAAACAACAAATATAAGTGAAGACGGCATACACCTGATGCAATGGGCATATCTGTCAGTTGTATGCATCAATATACAACCAAACAAATGCGTGTTATCATTCCCGGTTTCTCGGTATTTGCCTTAATATTTCTAACAAGAACATAGCAAGGGCGTCTCGAAATATTTAGTGTGTTCTAGACAATTTAAGTTCAAGCAACAACCTCTAAGTACCATCGAGCATCTTTCCAGAACATCTTTTCCAATTCTTCATCCTTCCGCAGATCAAATATTTGCCACCCCAGTCCTCGGAATTACGCACATCAAATCATATTAAGCCGAAATGAGATCGCATTAGAATATCTACATTATACTTGACATTATAAAGTAATTGTGTTTGTATTGTATCACAGTTTCATGAACCTAATAAATGATATTTTAAACATAAAACTTGTTCTAACAGGTTGACTGGTAATAGTGTATTAATTATTTAAAATTATGTTCCTTTGTTCTTGAAACTACAGCTATTATTTCATATATCGCTTACACAGATACACAAGAAAATAAAGAGTGCACAATCAAGGTGAACTAGTAAGGGGTTATTTATTGTGATAATGAAAATGGTATCTGAATAGCATATTGATATAAATGAGTAATACTGAATCAATTAGTGAATATACTTACGGTGTACGGCGTTGTGTGTAGGTGATTCATGAATATTGTGGTACACCTGCTCTACCATACTGCTGCCACAAGTCCTAACAGTTCAATCCACAGCAAGTAGAACCGTTTCACAAAGTCACATACAATATTTCAAATTCCCAGTTTCTAAGTCCTATAACATATTTTCCAGTATTATCAGACAAGTCAAACTCAAGCGTTTAGGCGATCAACAACACCTCTTCCATCCAGATTTTTGTATCCAAATATGGCGATCCTACGTCACTATCGAGTTAGCAAATTTTATGTTCAATGGAATCCGCCGTTCCTTTTTCCGAACTGTTGCTATTCCACGAGTGAGTATTGATCAGTTGGAACCTAGCAAGTGCTACGACGGCTGTGATTCTGATTAACTCTGGAAGCAAATCGATTTCTCTCTCGCTTTCAATAGGTCAAACCTTCGTACTTCATTATATTCAAGATTCTTATAGTGGCTTTATTTTCTTTAAACAATGGGGAAAAGCCTGTTGTGGCATCATTTACCGAAAACGTCTCTGTTGTATGTGAAGATATTTACAGATATATAAGATAGACGAGTATCATCTATTTGGTGAAAGAAAGAAAAGGTCTTGGACATATGTATGACCCCAATAGATAAGTGAGGCCGTGGATATGTGCTTGTGTCCGTCCGTCTGTTTGTCTTTCCGTCCGTCCGTCTGTCCTGATATGCTGTGTGCGCAATTCTTCATACACCTTTCAAGAGGAGTTGGTTCACAGTATTACTCATGATGAATCACTTTATTTGTATACAAACAAATGTTGACCAGAAACTACTGAATAAATGACAGGGGACAATGCATTAAACGATAGGTGTTACATGTGTTTACAATGGACACGTGTTATATACTCTGTTGTAATAAAGGACAATCTAATCCACCTGTTTCAATAGTCAGCAGACCCTGATAGGAATTTATGAGTGCCTGTTCAATGTTCCCATGTATTAGCTGTGTGTAAATCAACGACAGTAATAATTGAGTCAGTTCGAACTTGGTAATGTCCCTTCCGTCAGTGTTGTTTTAAACATATAACAGAATATTTTTGTAGGCGTTTATTCATTCCAGTTATATGTCGATAGGTCCCCACATGATTTACCACATTATGTAGATGTGCGTAAAGCAACGCAATTAATGCTCGGACCATCTTCAGTGTGTTATGATCCTTTGTTGGTTTTGTCAGGTAATTTGTTCATTAGATAGATAATCATGTGTGCGCAACAACAGTGTAACGTGAATTGGGCTGTAGTTTGTAATCGTTTATGAAGTACATGTAACAATTGAATCCCCGGATTATTTTTAACCGAGTGAGGGTCTTTTGCATTTACGTTTTTTGTCTAGATATATATTTATTTATTGTAATTTAAAATAATTCCGGAAACTGTATGGATTTATTTGTTTGAAGGTGACACTTTTGATGCTGAAAGCAAATAAGATACCGGTACAAGTCGTAGTAATTAACTAACTAGTATTAACATTGTCCATAGTGTCACTTTCAGTCAAGTATTTGATCCATCACCGCAACCGATATTCACGTATATCCTCTTATAAAAGGTAGGTATTAGACACCAACCCCTGTAGAAATAGGTCACCGAGGTGTTAGACAATATATGGTTTTAATTACTTTTGATAAGTACTCCGTTTCTGTGCAAGAGTTTTTTTTTATATTGTTTTGTCGTTTTAAGCCAAACGGCACTAGAGCCATACCCTAAAGAGCGACACTTTCAAATGGTTTTCTGAATGATAGTCTTTGATAGTTCGATTAGAAACCATGTTTACAGTTGAGTGAGGTATACCAATAAACTACTACGTTTACGAGAAATGGGTATATACTTATATTATACTGTTGTTGAATTTTCTTGGAAGGCTTTATATATGTTCAACTGTCTAAGAATGTTTACACTTCTATTTGATTTTAAAAGAACACACAGCAGTCCTAAGAATATGTAACAGATGATAAATTGTGGTTCGACCGGGGCTCGAACCCAGGGTATTTCTCTGACCGTGCGAACACTCTACCACTGAGCTACCGAGCCACCCGGTTATCTCACCAACAACTTTTCACCTGAACCCTACCCCGGTTACACACTTCCCCGGGCACCCGGTGGAATATCAGAGGAGGAGATCAACATGATAACAGCTATAAGAGCTCTTGGCATAAAACCCAAGTTAGAAACCAAGCAAGATATAGAAAGAGTTGCCAGAGTACTTGGGTGAGTTACAGTAAAACATGAAGATAGATGTGAACCTCATTAGCCATCTATTCGACCCGGATCCTATCATTATCCCAATCTTTCAATATTCTATGGAGATGAAGGAAAAGGCGAAGTAACTTGGGACACCTTCAAGTTTGAGGTAGAGTCTGTCCTTGCAGAAAGTACTGTTACTGAAGAACGTGTTATGTTTGGAATCCAGAGGGCAGTCAAAGGTAGTGCAAGTGATAAACTAAGAAGGTTATGTCCTGGCGTAACAGTGGCCCATATACTAGAGAAGCTTGAGAGTACATACGGAACAGTTGAATCCAGAGAATGTATAATGAAAAGGTTTTATACCTGTGAACAGAAACCTACAGAGTATGTGGAGTCATTCGCGTCACGGCTAGAATTTGTTTTCGACAAGGCAGAAGAGTAAAGAGGCCTTCGCCGATCAGACACCAAAGTGTTGAAGGAAGTATTACATGCTGGCTTGAGGAGAGACCTTAAGCAAATTTCCATCTACCAATGCGACATGATTCACGAGTTTAAGAAGGAGCTTAGGAAGATTGAAGCGGAAATGAACAGCGGTTCAAATACGTCAGAAAGGAAACCATGTAAGCCCGCTGTTAACTCTGACAAGGAAGATAAAACCCTTACACTCCTGAGACAGCTGACTGAGAGACTGGAAAGGTTAAAGAAGGGCACACATCAGCCGCAGCAGAATCCAGGCCATGATGTATATAGACAGATATGGCAAGAACCACAGAACAGACGTGGATGTGGTGGCCGTGGTGCAGTCCCTAGTAGAGGGGGTAGAGGCTCCTACAGACCTCAAAGACCAACTGCTGGAAGGACGTTCGTTCCAACCTACTTCCTCTGCAATGAGAAAGGCCACATTCAGAGGAACTGTCCAACCATCCTGAAACAGAATCTGACCAGAACACTAAGTTGGATAACGATCCTAAGTATTCATGTACCCTAGTAAGTGATACTAATGAGGTAAGTATTTTAGTTGGAAACAAACCAGCCCGCGCATTACTTGACACCGGCAGCTGCGTAAGTATCATCTCCAACTCATTTTACCAAGAACATCTATGGCATACTTAAACAAAGACCTGTGTGTGATATACTCAACATAGATTGCGCTGACGGAGGAAATCTACCACACAAGGGCTACATAGAGACTGACATGTATGTGCCACATGAAGTTCCCATGAGACGTCACTTGCCTTGCCTACTCCTTGTTACAACAGACACCAAGTGCTCCGCTCGAACTCCAGTGATACTTGGAACTAATGTACTACATGAGTTCATGGAAGACTGCAAGTTGGAGAGAAATACCTTCAGCAGGCAGAGTTGCATACTCCATGAAACTTAAGGTTCCGAGCTATTTATATGAGGGAGAAATATCTCAGGAGAAACGAGGATAGGTTGGCAGTAGTCAAGTGCTCCTCGTCGATCAAGATCACCATTAACCCGGACCAGGTGGTCGAAGCTATTGAACACACCGATATGGAACTTGATTTCCTGCCACAGCAGCCATACGACAAGAAAGCGAATTATGTCAAGTACCAACATCAATTGGCATAACACCAACTGCCATACATTACACAGGTCAGAAACATTCAACTGTAAAAATCACCCTTTCCAATATAGCTACGCATCCAGTCACCATCCAACCGAAATCGATACTTTGCGAAATTCAACCATTTCAAATTGCTGAAGAAGTTTTTGACAAGATAAAGATAGACAACAAACATGATGAAATAATCGACGGATTGAACATTGACGAATCCAACACATTGACCAGTGAACAGAAAGAAGAACTAATGATACTTCTGATACAAGGAGATATTTGCTACCAGTGACACTGACATCGGCATATGTAATAGAATAAAACACCGTATAGACCTGGTAATATATATTCCATTCAAACAACGTCACCGTCGCATACACTCTTTCATAAGTGGAAGAGGTCAGACATCATATCGAACAATTGTTAGCGTCAGGAGTGATTTGACCATCACCATACACTTCAAATGGTGTACTTGTGAGGAAAAGGAACGGCAAGTTGAGGTTGTGTGTGGATTACAAGCAGTTGAATGATCTCACAGTGAAGGACTCGTTCGCACTCCCGAGGACGGAAGAGATATTCGATTGTTTGTATGGTGCCCAGTATGTTACCACCATGGACATGAAGTCTGGGTACCATCAGATAGAAGTAGAAGAGTCCAGCCACATACCAGCGAATAATACAGGACATCTTGGGAGCAAGGTTGCCAGACCACTCACAGAACTCCTCCCACCCACGTCTGCGAGGAAAGGCCAGAACAAGACACAAGTCCCCTGTAGATAAACACATTTGATCGTCTGAAGTCCTTGTTGTCCACCCCTCCAGTGCTTACTCATCCTGACTTCACCGTCCCATTTGAGCTCACACAGACGCTTCAGGTAAAGCCCTTGGCGCAGTTCTGTACCAGACACAGGAAGGACAGAAGAAATTGATAACGTATGCCAGCCGAGTCCTCAACAAAACGGAACAGAAGTACAGCACATTCAAGCTGGAGTTCCTGGCTTTGATATGGGGCAGTCGCTCAAAAGTTCAGTGACTACTGAGTGGCCAATCACTTCAAAGTCTTGACCGACAACAGCCCGCTGACGTATGTGCTATCAAGTGCCAAGCTGGACGCGACAGGCCAAATATGGGCCTCAGCACTTAGCCACTACAACTTCGACATTTCCTACCGTTATGAACTCAGGAATGGTGAAGATGACGGCCTCAGTAGATACCCATACCACATAATAAGTGAGGATAGTACAGACAGGATAGTAGTGGAAGACCCTACTGTAAAAGCCATTTGTAGTGCCATGACTCCTGTATACATATAGACATTGCCCATGGCCACCCTCAACATCACCGAGGTGCTAGAGGAAACTGGGCAAACGCTCGCACAGAAGGACATGAGAGAGATCTGTAGAGCACAGAGGAACGACAACCTAATCGACAGATGGAGATGTGCCGTCATCGACAAAAGTATACCAAAGATATTCTTGGTGAAAGAAGACCTGACCATGCGGAAACAGTTTAGAAACTTCACGATCAAGAGAGTGATTCTTTTTCGTGTAGTACAGGAAGGTGGAACTGAGGTTGAACAGCTTGTAGTCCCATAATTCTACCGAAATGAGCTACTATCCGCTTGAGCTGCTCTGCATTGATTTTCTGACCTTAGAGCCGTCAAAGGGGAACGTTCTCGTCAATACTGACACTACATCAAGTTCGCCAACGCAGTTCCAACCAAGAACCAAACTGCCCGGACTGTAACAGAAGCTCTGTACAACAACTTCATAATCCACTATGGGATACCAACCAGACTCCATTCTGACCAGGGAGCAAACTTTGAAAGCGAGATTATCAGCGAACTCTGCAAGTTGACAGAAATGCGTAAGAATCACACCACGCCTTACCATCCACAGGATAACACTGGTCCTGTACGATTCAATCGTACCTTGTTATCAATGATTGGTACCATGGAAAAAGACCAGAACAGCGAACCATCATTGAATATTGTTGAATCCTTTAATCATTGATGTAATAAACCATAGATCGGTAACTACGTCCAAGCGTTGAAAGTTGTGATTTAACCCACACCGAAAACCCACATTAGGTTACAAATAGACACTCGGGGTTATGCAGCTTAGTACCACACGGACATACATCTTAAGTAGTACTAATCTAAAAAAGTTTGATTCAACGGGCTCATCAGACAACCATTATGTGTAAATACTTTTTGAATATCGTCCTTAAAGCTGCTATTTGAGAGAGTGCATTCATGCATATCATTGATAACATAATAAATATTATTTACAAACGCGCAGTCAAGAGATAATGTATGAAATCGCCATTGTTAATATTTCACACACTATTCATGACTAGATCTATAACATACGGCGAGTTCTGTGAGATTTCCTGATTATTGTTCCATGTCCAATTAGAAAGTAGGACAGCAGTTATATGGACTACACATTATATTGGTTTAATTTCTGAATCCGGCTCCGTAGAAATCAAATACAAGGTTTTCCAGTTGTTAAGTTGAATAATAAGTGCTTCCACGCAACTCGTGTATACACGCCTAAGAAGTACACATATGTATACACAATCATGTCATTTTAAAACGGCCTTCTAGAATTGATCCAAAAAGTGACATGCCTTGTTTTGATGTATTACATAAATATGGTGTAGTATTAGTTTTATGT
>ENA-OREC01000547-OREC01000547.1-marine-metagenome-genome-assembly--contig:-NODE-547-length-15253-cov-14.769241_pt1 | contig 15253 bp, 13 predicted proteins | sample MGYA00248626_ERZ508543 | MGnify/ENA primary metagenome ERZ508543 (study PRJEB26211, sample SAMN05518279) | marine metagenome | isolation source: Puget Sound, Washington, USA | host: Bankia setacea... | reverse complement strand
CATGCTCAGTAAGTACCCGCCATTTGTGTCAAATGTAAACAAACGCATACTAGCTGGAAGATTTAAGTAAATGACAAGGATAGAGGTTGCATAGCAGGTTAAAATTGTCAAAGTATTTAAAATATAGCTGTAGTTTAAATAGGTCAATCACTCGAAAGCAGCTTAATCCGTCGAAAACCTACTAGACGGGGATATATTTATATATATATGTGTGTGTTTGCAGTGTTTAAAATGTAAGAAAAAAATGCGCATCTGTCTAGGCTCGATCTCCCAACCAGAAGATTATAAACCAACGCCTTTGACAACTGCCCTATTACAGTCCGTATTGATCATTATGCCACACTTTAAATATAAACACACTAAATTGCTGATTATTAGCCGTACATCTTACAAACACGAATATTAATGATCGTGTGCACTGACCGTATAATCAGTATGCAATTGACAGGAAAATAAAACTGGACATTAAAGTTGATTTATGCATTACATTCTTTGTACTGAATACAGATTATACCTAATAATAACTAGTTATTATGTAAGCTAAGAAGACAAACATGATTAAAAGACTTTCTCAGATAAATGTATACATGTACGGCAGTCTGCTAAATAGTTGGGCTATGTGACCAAAACTACTTGTATTGACTTCTTTAAGTAATCTCATTTGTATCTAAAAAAACATCACATGTATGATAGAAGTGACAACATTAAGAGTACACCTGCACTTAATGACTCATGTGTTTACCTGTAATGAAGCTGAATAATGATTGAAGGTGAGCTTTATCTTTGTAAAACGCCCTTGTCAGCCCACCCCAGATCACATCTGACACTCTCTTTACAAGCTCTCGCGTAGCAAAGTCACCTGAGTAGAGTGACAAATCTACTGTACTCTTTATCTGTGTGGCAAACTTAGCATGTAGGATTTCGATTGTCTCCCATTCAATGATTGGAAAAATTGGCTGCAGCTTGACTTCTGTTTCCCTGTTTGTTGCTGCTGATCGGTTGACTGTCAGCGAATTTTCTATAGCACCCAGAACAATTGAAAGCAAACTTAAGTCAATGTTATTAGTGTTTTCCACCTGATCTTTGAATAAGTCGACCACATCCTCTATTTTCTGTAGTGGAAAATGTTGTTTTGCTGTAGATCCCGCCATCTTGAATGAATTCGGCGTAATTTGCATAATAGTCTCAACACCAAATGTTGAACATATGTGAACAAGAAAAAGAAAAAAGATCACCTGACTGTTTTGGTGAAAAATGAAATATATGTATATTGAATATATGTATCAGTTTGAATGAAAACCCTCATGACCGTAAACGTGAGCATCAAATTGAAGTAGAGATTATATTAGACATAAACATGGCTGACGCTGGTAATGCGGTCGTCCCGTCCGGCACAGAAAATGCACCTGCAGCAATTCAGAATGGCGATCCGGCACAACAAGTTCGTAAAACCGTTATTACAATAATAGTCCAAGTTAATAAATCCTTTTAAAATAATTTAGACCGATATGTCACAAATTCTAGGCCGACTTACCACGTGTGCTATGGTGGCGTCAATAAATTGATGAAGTCATACTAGCAGCAACTCAACTCTTGAGGAGTCATGGCCTGAGTCACTTGACGTATTTCGAAATGAAAATATGAGTTCATTTCCTTAAGCTGATGGGTAAAATATATTAACACCATTGTTTACTTCAAAGGCGAATTGCAGATTAAAATTTAACAAAAAACATTTTCTCATTGTAAACTGGACAACATTCAATACTTTATTATGATTTGTTGATATAAAAAACACTATCTTACATTTCCCAAAACTATATTAGACCTTTAACATCCAAACCACAACAGTATCTGATTTTTTTTTCCAGATAACATCTTTTAATGTGTAACAGGAACCTTTGGACCTGTCAAAGTGACCTTACTAGACCTAACTAATTCAAATAACAATAGATGGTCTGTCAAGCTTGGGAAAAAGCATCTTTGTGATACGTGATTAATGATGAAAAAGTTAATACTTATTTCATTTTATTACTAAAGATTGATGAACATTATACCAATTTTAAATCCATATTTAAGCAGCTACCGGACTGATCTATAACCCGGTTAAACTGAAAGCAGGGTTATTGTGTGTTTTCTTTCACTTAATTTGATTCTAATAATGCCGGTCTTAAATGTATCCTTTTATTGCAGGCACAAGCACAACCTCAGCAGGGATTTTTTGGAATTGTGAAGGGACTTCTTATCAGAATGGCAATAATATATATGATAAGTAGTTTCTTCCGACGTGGTTCAACTCCTACTCCTCCGCCTAGTGAAGATGGAGCTGTAGCAACTACAAGTTACATGTACACTACCAACCTCTTTGATAAAGGCACATACTTGGTAAGATACAGGAGAAGAGATATTAATGATAATAATTATAGTAATAAAAACATTTTGTTACAAGACCAATTTTTAATATGGTCCATATCATTATTTTTCCTCATGTGTAGCACCTAGCATTAAGATTTCACAGTTTGCCCAGTCTCTCAATACTTTCTTACACTGTTAATTTTAACTTGAAATGGGTTGCATGCTCAAACTTCAGGTTTTATAAATTAAAAGCTCTTGTAGATAGTCTAGCTTTCGCAATTTATTTTCTTCATCAGATCTGTGTGTTATACTTGCTGCTTTAAGATTCATTTACAGAGCCTTTGAATCTGCATAACTTATATTCATTTCTTTTGTACAGGACATGTATTTCTACATATCTGAATCTGAATCCTTCACTGATTTCTCTGAGGACTCATTATTCTGGGCACAGAAAGGTTTAGTCTATGGTGACTGGGAATCTGGGCCTAATGGAGATGGAACACATGAGTTTGCTGGAAGTTTGCCAACACCAGAGGTAACACACAGTTATATTGATACACTGCGACTCCATTATAATGCGGTCCACGGGAAAAGAACCCGGGTTATATACATGCGACCGTTGTTCAAAATCTTTAACGCGACCTCTTTCACAGGTTTTCACATACGGAAAACAAATGCCCCACCCATCATCATTTGGTATGGGGCAACAGTCAGTGTATTTAGTTTTATGGTTATAACACACAAACTTTTTATAAATCAAGGGTTTACGTTGGTAGACTAAGATAGTTGCAATTGATTACTGTATTTATTTCATTCCGATACCTATGCAAAATGGTTTGGTTTGGTGATGAAAACGCATCTGCATGTACGTTAGCGTTCTAAAAATAGAAATGGTTCGAGTACAAGCTAGCCCCTGCCTTGTCAAGCAGATGTTACTGTACTGTAAGGGAAGTAGATCTGCTTGTAGTTAGGTATGCGCATTGTAAGATTTTTCATAAACTTGCATTAAAACAATGAATCGTTTGAAATATCATTGACATAACGCGCACATCTACTGTAAAGCTTGTGTTTACTGTTTGTGCTAATGCAAAGTTTAAAGACATCACATGCATTGTTAACCATCATTATCACGTTTTCCACGTGCCGCAGCGGTTTTATTCTGTAAACAAAGGTTGCTCAATCATCTGTCAATTACACATAATCCCCGATTACGTAAGCAGTGTATATCGAGTGACCCGTTAACACCGCCTCGGGGAAGATTACTTGGAAATACACAGGGAGTACGATTTTCACAGCTTGCATTGTTTATAACACGATCGTCTGCTGACATTTTCACACATTATACTGGAAAAATATTTGGGAGTCACGCGTTATAATGGAGTCGCTGTGTATATATGATTATACCATGAACTTGATTAAAATGCAAGTAGATTCGTATTTGAATTTCAATTTGTTGCTTCCTTCAATGAACTTTTTGTTTGTGAAAGTTAAAAAAAAACATTAAACAATAATAAGAAGTTCCCATTTACTGCATTCAGATTCTTAAATGTTTTTGACATTTTGTATATGACACATATTTGTTGTGATATTGCAGGCAATGTAGAGAATCATGATTTTTTTCAAATAATCAGGAGCAATGTAAGCAATAAACAAACAAACAAAATTGTTTTTTTAGGGTGTTCAAAACAATGGTACACTTTTCCTCCATGTGTATGTTGTTAAAGAGGGAAGATCTCCAGACCCTAGAGAAAAGGGCAGTTACAGTAAAAGAGATACAGTCTACAAGTCATTGCGTAAGTGTATTCATTAATGTATATGCAGGAATTTTGCAGTTACTTGGGTTTTATAGCATAATTCAATTGCCTCAGCCAGTCCTAGAAAATGACCTGCTGTTGAGGGTAGTGCTATATGTTGACCCTGAATGACTCAAAATATTAACATCATAAGAATGTATTTTATAATATGTTATCTCATCATTCCACTAAAATACATTTGACTCTAGCTCACTAGAGATGAAAAGTTATTGTAGGTAGAAAGCATTTGAAACCAAAAATTTCCAATCTTCATAGAATCTTGTACCAAATCATGAACCCAACACAAAATATAATTTCATGTATGAGGGAGGAAATGTTTAGCTTTTTATACTGTTTTTGATTATAAACGGCCACTATTATTGCATCAGCTATATTTGTATGCTTTGTTGTACACTGTCTAATGGTAATAAGCATTAGCTATCAACAGTTTTACATTAATAAAATACGTTGTGAAACAGATGTTATGCACTTTTTATGATTATAAACATGATTGTACCTTAAGTATAAAGAAATTTGTCTTAATTGTTGTTACATATTGCCAGATTATGTTAATGATTATGTTGAAAGAATTGATAGTTACACATTCAAAGCTTTACTGTGATACATTTATAATATATTTGTGTAGAGTTGAACAGATACAAGAAAAGGAAATTCCATTCAACAAAGAATTTATTGACTGGTGAAACTGAGGTTCATCCAGACTTAGTTAAGGTTTGTATTTATCGTTGTTTTTGATATTTTATAACAAACACTGAAGAAAAGCAACATTACTTTTCAACCAAATCTCAACTCTGTCTCCTTTTCCATGCCTTTTACAACCTGAAGAACTAGGTAGTTCTGCTTCACCTACTTGACAAAAGTTCATCTCAAGAGTATAATTAAGTTGTACTAATGTATAGCAAGATATCAAAGAATTCTTGCACATACAACATGTTACTTGTATCAATATGTTGGTCAAGCATGACCTCTTTGTGTTATAATAAATAATACTGTTTAACATGTTTATTAATAGAAACCCAATCAATCCAACTTTGAGATTCTGTCCCACTGGCATCCAAATCTTACCATCAACTTGCTGGATGATCATACCTCCTGGGTCAAAGGTCAGATTCCTGCTCCACTCGATGAATGTAAGTACAAATTAGAATTCAAAACTAGGTCTCAATGAATGTGTGATCAAAATTGTTTAACCAAAACCATTAAATGTATATTTAGCAAGATTAGATGATTTTCTTAAGCCTAAAGATGTTTGTTAGCCAAACTTGAAAACAACAACACAACATGAATATAGCAACTTGTTGCAATGATCATGACCAAAACATAATTAACTGGGTGAATGCAAGGATTAATTTGGTTAATTTGCATAAGAAAAATTAATTTGTTCTTTTTAAACAATCAGATGTTATAAGGTGCGCTATGTAAGGTAAAACATTTCATGACCTAAATCTTGTTTTTAGTTTTACATGTTCATGGTGAAAAAATAAACTAGACATGATGCTTAACACACTAGGAAAAGCAACAGTAGGGTATAGTGCTAGATTTGGTGTTGTTAATATTAATTTGACTTTCTCTTTCAACAGTTGTAGAGTTTGTTCCTGGTGCCAACAAATACTACCCAGTTCTGTACTTCAATGATTACTGGAACCTCAACAGTGATTATCAACCAGTCAATGATACAGTCAAGTAAGTCTCATTGAAATAATTTCATAAATATATGACTATTGATTTGTTAATAACAAACTCAGTTTCCTCACATACACTTAAATGATTGTGATTATAACTGAGAAATACATTGTACAACATCAATACACTACTTAAGAATAGTTGCAGGTTACAAAGCTTTCATAAGTGAAAATTTAATAAAAAGCTACACTGAAAACACGAACACAACTCATTTGTTATCCACATTCAAGTTATGGCTACTTTTTTGTTGTAAAATTAGGGGGGAAAGCTCATGGTCAACTAATGTGAATTGTGAAAATGCTATTAGGATTAATTCAAAGATACGTGTTTATGAGGTTTTCCATTGTCTAAAACATAAGTTTCATTAGGTCCAGAACTCCAGGTTGGGTGTCTAATTGGTTTTATACATACTTCAGAGTGTTATAGATATCTTTCAGGGTGTTATGAAAATCCAAGTCTTGTTAAAATCGTACTTGTATTTAAGGGGGCTTTACAGATAAGTAAAAATCGTACTTGTGTATCATAATGTTTTACAGATCAATAAGCATGAGACTTGTATTTCAGAGAGTTGACCCTTACCCTGACCTACACTCCTATATCCCTGTTCCGCTGGCAGATGTACGCTGCACAGAGCATGAGAAACAAGTGGACCAGTATCCTAGGCCAAGACATGGGAGATGAGGATGGTGATCAAGACACTTTAAAGGTAAAAACATGCTCATTTCATAGATGTGACATATAGTTAATCCAACTAGAATAAAGTGTGTCTGTTTGAAACCGTCACAATTGTTTTACTGCTAGTATAAAATTAGAAAAAGACCTCACAGTTTTTGATATATCCAGTTGTTCTGTATCAATAGTCACTCTTCACATCAATGAAAACATGTGATCATACTCTTCACTAGGAACCTGTTATTATCTGTGCAAAATGTTCTACCCTGAAAAAATATTGGATAAACAGTATATATGTTGTTTTTCTTTACAGACTGCATTTTTGGAAACCAATCCATATTTACTGGGAATGACAATTGTTGTCTCCATTGTTCACAGTGTGTTTGAATTCTTGGCTTTTAAAAATGGTAAGTTTAATCATCTATTAATATAAACTTGGCATTGCTGGCTCCTCACTTATAGGCTTTAGCTACCATGATAATTGTCCTTTATTCATGTGTTGCTGTTATGTTTTAGCAGTTTGTTTATCATTGTTTCTGCAACTTGTTCCTTGGCAATACAGTCGACACTGGTTATCTCGACATCCTCAGGACCCTACAAAAATGTCGAGCTATTTGAATGGCGAATTCAGTCTGTGATTAACGTTATATAAATGTGCATGTTTAACATATGTCTATGGAATATGTAGTTGTCTGATCATCATTGTGTGGGTAAGCATGGTCAATTCATAAGAGATCGTGTGTTTGATAAAAATAAAGCATATGACCATTTATTTCATGTCTAAAACAGTCTTCAAATCGAGAGATATTGGTCAAGAATCGCCTATATTTACGCCATTGTGTTTATTGTGTAATGGAGAAGTTATTACAAAGGGAAGTAATTATGTCATTTATGTAACGGTATGTACTACCATAAAAATAGCAGCTTGTGGGAGTAGACGCATTCTCAAATAGAGATAAGCATTATCAGAGAAACCAGCATGGTTAAACATCATTATCACGTTTTCCACGTGCCTCAGCGTTTTTTTCTTGGAACAAATGACTGTTTGAAGTAAGGTACATACATAAGAGTTAAAAATGCGACAAACACGTGTTGCTCAATCAACTTTTAATTACACATGCTCCCCGATTACGTAAGCCGTGCATATCAAGTGACCTATTGACACCCCAGGACAGATTAACTGGTGTCCAATTTGGCCAGGAAATACACAGGGATCGCGATTTTCACAGCTTGCATTGTGTATACAATGGTTGTCGAGACAGACCATTAAATTATGGCGTGAATACATCGTTAGGGACCTAAAAAACGTTTTGAGGTAAGCGAAATGTCGACTTATCCACAACATTGTATATATGCAATGTATAGGGACAGAATTCGGGACTTTACAAATACGTCAACATATCCGGAGTGTCGAGATAACGAGTGTCGACTTTACATCCCATTTATTGTTGTACAATGAAACATAGCATAATATTCATCATTGGAAATGCTAGTATTGTGAAATGTAGGTAATTGGTATACACTTAGACAAGTTGTACCAATTCAGAGGTAAACTGAAAAGTAGTTTAATGATATTTAATGTTGTTCAACAGAAAACGATAGTTTAGAGGTATCCGAGGGCCATTTAAAAAAAAAATCTTCTTTGTGCCTTAGTGTGATATTTTGTAATTCCATTGATCAGTTATCTTAACTTAGATATATATCAATCGTAAAAAGTTTAATGAAATGACCTACAAGCTATTTCTGTTTGTAAGTCTCATTATGATTTGTTTATTTTCAGACATCCAGTTTTGGCGTAGTCGTAAGTCCCTCGAAGGTCTGTCTGTGAGGTCAGTGTTCTTCAATGTGTTCCAGTCTCTGATTGTGGTGCTCTATGTATTGGATAATGAGACAAACACAGTAGTGAAGATTAGTGTTTGTATAGGATTGCTGATAGAAATATGGAAAATTAACAAAGTTGTCGATATCAAAGTAAGTACCTAGTGATCACTTTAACAATTATCATAACTTTATTGAACCTTTGAGTAAGTGTAAAACATTTTACATGAAACGCTTTTGAAAATGAATTGTTATCTATTACAAACTGAATATACTGTCGCAAAAATATCAAAACAACATCATAGTTTATCCTATTCTAATGCACTGCTGTTGCTTTTTGTAATTTTATGTTGTTTATGACCTGTGATGTAGTGTTTGGTTTATGTACACAGTGACGCTTTTTGTAATTTTATGTTGTTTATGACCTGTGATTTAGTGTTTGGTTTATGTACACAGTGACGTCATTCAACTTTACATCCATCTTCACAGGATTTTAAAGTCACAAATTATGATATTGACGATTATGGTGATTGAAATTTGCACAACTTTGACGTTCTTGAATTAGTTGATACTGATTTATATTGTTGTTTCTTTCTTTCCTTTAGGTTGATAGAGAAAACAAAATATTTGGTCTTATCCCCAGATTAAGACTTGAAGATAAATCAACATACACACAATCACAAACCAAGCAGTTTGATCAGGTAGGTGTACATTCAGCTTGTACCAAAGTAAATCTCATTTGATACTTTCTGTTACCTGGAGCAATCTTACACTTCTTTAAATGTACATTTGTATATAGGAAAAATAGATACATATTCAGTATTGTTTTATTCTGAAGTGAAGTTGTACTAAAAAGCTCACAAATTTAATATTTGTAAACCAGTGCTATCTTTTACATAATTGAGATATAAACATCTGTGTTACTGCAAATGTATTTACAGTGTATAGTGTAAGCAAATTTGACATATGTTTCGACTTGATATAATAAATCAAGTCTTGCAGAATAACATATACTGTATTTTTATCCCAGTCTCTCATATCTGCTATGAAAGGTTATAGTCATAGTTATTAATATATTTACACACTACTTTTTCAGTTGGCATTTAGATACCTGTCTTGGTTGTTATACCCCATGCTGGTATGTTATGCTATATACTCACTAATGTATGTGGAACAGAGAGGCTGGTACTCATGGGTTCTCAGCATGATGTATGGATTCCTCCTCACATTTGGTCAGTATAAACTTATATCACATTGAACTCATCTGTAAAAGTTTAAACTCTTATAAAGATGGACGTTCGCTCAAAATCAAAAATTTACATATTCATCTGTACTTCATAGCCACACAGTACTTATGAGATTATGCCCTTGTGGAAGATATAGACAATTGAACTCGGTCCTATATCCTAATAATCATATACTGAAATGGTCAAAAATAATATTTAACAGGTTAATCTTAAAAGAGTTTTAGTACTTGCCGGCAATTTGAAAGTAGGTAAACCAAGGTTGTTGTTTTTTTTCTTCAAAATGCAACACAGATTCCTTCTTTAGAAGCATTTATTATAATATACGTATGCTAATTCCTTAAGCTATTTTTTATGAAATTTATTATTTGGGAACGAAAGGGCAACTTTAACAGAACACCTGCAAAACCAAAGATTTCTATCCTGTTAAACATCTGAGGACACAGACAATCTTTAAAACTGAAAGCTGTTTCTTGCTTCACACACATTTTTAATTCTTATATTACTTATGTAATCTTAATACTCATCTTACTTTTGAACTAGTCACTTGTTTTCTTCCACAGGTGGTCAATTAAGCTGTTTTACACTATTGTTTAATAAATCGAAAACAAATAGTATGATCATATTTGGAGTATTTGTGAAATAAGAAAATGATATAAACTTTTGTTAACACTAGTATTTTAATAATGGGTAAAGAAAATTAAAAAGACAATATAAGTGCTTCTAATAGTCAGAAATTGGCAGATGAAAATGAAACTTATTTTCTTTAGGGTAACTATTCCTCTAAAGAATCCTTTCAAAACAGAACAACCACTTTTCAACCACGAAAACATATGATGGTCATTCAGTACATGTTGTTTTATCAGTGAAACAATTATTGTAGGATTTATACTCACGGATTATCTTGTCTTTTACAGGTTTCATTATGATGACACCACAGTTGTTCATTAACTACAAACTCAAGTCAGTTGCCCATCTTCCGTGGAGAATGTTGACTTACAAAGCTCTAAACACTTTCATTGATGATATATTCGCATTTGTTATTAAGATGCCGACGTTGTACAGAATTGGATGCTTACGTGATGGTAGGTAGCTCAAAAACCCTAGTCCTAAATCTAACGCTGGTTGTTGAAACATACCAAACCATTTGAAAGACTTAATGAAATCAACTTGTTCTGTAAATAGTCTTCCCTATGTGCAGGTCATACATAAAGAAAGTTATTTTCTGACAGGTGGTTAACTGACAAAGAAAACTCGTACCATAGACTTATTTTAATTGTTCTATGAGTCAGTATGTATTTGAATTTTTATGTATTTTGAACTTTTTTTCATTTTCAGTTTTATATCTTGATTGTTAATATTTGATTGATTTGAATTACACAGACTTTGCATGCATCTGTGTGTATTAGCTGCCATAGAATAAGTTATGTGATGGCTGAAAACCAATAATCTCACTCCTGTCTTTTTTCAGATGTGATATTTTTCATCTTCCTGTACCAGAAATACATATATAAAGTTGATCCCAAACGTGTCAATGAGTTTGGTACAAGTCAAGAAATGTTTGATGAGAACGGCGTTGCTATTGAGGCTAAACCAGATGAAAAGGGAGACATTGGGTCAGATAATGCTGAACAACCAGAAGACGCGACTCCAGCAGAACCAAAATCAGCACAGGAGAAGAAAGATGATTAATCCTGAACAACTGTATCGCACCAAGATATAATCTTTGATCCATTGTCAGAGTAATTTATACTTTCTGTTTTAGTAATGTATAAACATCTTGTGTATGTGTATTTAAACAGCTCATTTATAAAAGAAATTGTGTGTAACGGAATGAAAGCTTTTATATTATTTTTCGCTGTGTGTATGGTTTCATTTCAAAAGATATAAACAAGTTTTTTATTTAAATATAAAGTTAACAATGGTTGTCTTTCATATATGTCAATGTGCCAGAGGTTATTTGTATTGTCAATGTGTGGTTATTATATGTGGGTCTTCTTTTACTGAAATCCAGTCGTATACTTGTGCATATATAATCTATATTGTTTTACTGTTGTCACTTACATTTCTTTAAACATTAAATCATGTATATTGGCATAATATAATCTTGATGCCAAATCTAACTTACAGACCAAAGGAGAGTTCATATAATTAAACCCAGTATGTCTGAGCTAATCAATTGTTTCAACCAAAAAGCTTGTTTGTCATAGGTCTTATATCTGGTATTTATTCAAAGAACCCCCCCCCCTCCTGTCTTGCTGTGTCATTAGTTTTGAATCCTTGTTATGAAAAACAAAGTCTAGATTTAACTTTACAAGCAATTTTTTTTTCTCAAGAATTAAATTCTGTGTAGTGACAAACAGAATAATAAAGAAACTAAGGGCATAACAATATTTCTCTGAAATGCCTCGTGTATTTCTATTTAAATTTTTCACCATCATATAATTTGCATAATAGAATATGTGCTTTAAAGTCACCATGTTAACTTTGTCACCAGTATGTTGATGTCAGAGCATTGTTAGTTTACAGTATTGTGTATATTTTGTCTAAACGGCCATTCTAAAGATTACTACATGTACTAATATAACTATGATGCCTGAAAATGAACAAAGTATTTAAATAATAAAGTCTAAAGACCACCATGTTTTGCCAGATTGTTGTAATCCAGAACAGTTGTTCTTAGCATAGTTTTGTTACCTAAAATAGTATATTGAAGCCCAGTTTGTATTCGTTGGACACATTGCTGTTTGTAATAGGAAGATTATTGTTTGGTGTCATATTTGTCCTTTTATTAATTTGCTTTTTTAAGCCTACCATTGTGACGACCATTATTTGTGAAAGTAGGTTTTGGGGTTGTAAATGGCACCAGTTTGTGTTGCTTACCTCAACATAGAATTGTTTAAAACAAACTCGCAATATTGTCTGAAGTGTTTTGCCCTTATTAGATGAGTTAAATTACAGTGTTGGATGTTGTACAGTGAGTAGTTTCCTTTTGACTGCTGTGTTAATTTAATTTGAACTAGTCAGTGTTTCTTAGTGTTTTTGAAATTACTCTAAATCGTCACTTGTTTTCTTTGCAAAATTAATAAAGAAATTGTCGCAAGAAAATTAGATTTTTATTACAAGACTTGAATTCAGCCGCAGGGTAAAGATTGAGCTTAAATGGACAAACTGTCTGGGAATATGGAGGTTCATTTGTAGTCTACATGTATCAAATAACTTTATCTAGAATCTTGAAGGTAATATAACATTTCGATTTTCATCTTATCCACTGAATAATTCATACACATACATGTCATTCTGTATTTTGAACAAATGTATGACTGATGTTGATTTTAATTCACCTCATTACAGTATAATAAACAGATGTTGTTATTAAAGTTTGTATATGTACTGTTCAACAAAAAGGACACATAGCCAGATAATGTGCAGTATGGAGATCTCCACTTTGTTCTGTTACAATTCCATAAGTAAACTAACAAATCCAGAGTTTATTGTGACACATATTTGTTGTAATGTCAGAACATAGTATTAGCATATATAATATAAATAAAATAAATTCAGTTGAAACAGCCAGCTATTGTTTCTTTCTCTTGATTATTGACAGTGTAAGAAGAGCCCTAGGGATGAACCTGTACACATGACAGGCCCTGGTAGTAACTGCAGCATTGATCTATACTCTATAGTCTAAGGAAGGTTATTTTTCAAAGACAATGGTAAAGAAGTTAAATGATTTTTTTCTAAAGGGGAAAAAAAGAAAAAGAGTATCAATACCAAACTCAGCCCATTAAGTGTCCATTGCATTTAAAACCAAAAATATGCATTCATGACATTAATTTCTCTTGCTTTAAATTTACATGGAACCACTACACATGGTATTGTCGGGACACCCAGGTCAAGGTCATCAAACACCTTGTTTAAAAGGTTATTTCAATGTGAACTATAAAGTTTGAAGAAGATACCATTAACATTTTATATTGAAGCAATTGTTGACAGATAGATGGGACATGGTCAGTGCATAACCTAGAGTTGCTTCTGCAATCCGGCCATCTGATGGTGTTTGGTTTTGATGATATTTAAGAAGGGGCTTATTAGACATTTTCCATAAGACACTCAATTTATCTTAAGTTTGATTGTGAAATCACGCTCAGATCAGTTCCTGGACTCAACCAGTACTAAGCAGTTCTTGCTCAAGGAAAAAACTTTAGCGTTAGATTGGGCTCAAACCCACGACGGACAGCTTACAAATTAAGACGTTCTACCCATTGCGCCACACAGTGAAAAGACTAAAGACCATAACTATTTCTAGCTTGAGTCAAATTTCAGCTGTCACTTAGATCACTTTATTGCCTGCCAAGTAAAGATGTACATGTAGTAATGGCTCTTGGATTAGTTTACATGAACAGTTAGTAAAGAAAACAACATTAGAACAATAAGAGCAGCTCTTTCATTTATTGTCCATCAAGTATAAACTATACACCATCTTCAACAACATTTCCCATGCTTTATAAAGAAAAACACTAGACATTAGTAGCAAGAAAAAAACATTCCATGGCATGTATGACTAAACGTGCAATACCTGATAGGCAAGGAAGAAAGGCATAATAGACAAGTTCTCAAACTGAAGCTGGACATTCTTGCATATAACAATGCTCTAGTGAGGTGTCCTTTTTCCCCCAGAAAACAGACATCTTTATGTTAAGACCATTGTATATGCAGTTTTTAATTGTGTAATAAAGAATCAAAGTTATATAACAAATGCCAAACAAACACATTTATAAAGCATATAAATTGAACCTTTAAGAAAGTTTGGCAGCAGTACAAGAACTCACCTAATATCCTTTATAAATATTTTGCCAAACCATCTCCTACCCACATACTAGTATCTACCAAGGTACTTTCAACCATACTAGCAAATAGAGTGCTTCTCACATTTGATGGTGTAACAACAATTTAGAAAACGATACAAAGGCACTTTAAGGCATACATTTTTTATGCAAGAACCTGGGCTCTCAGTATCTTATCACTTAAAAATAATGACAGTACCACAAGCGTCAGTGAAATGATAAATAAACATAAGTATAGTTATCCTAACAAGACACAATTCAAGTTACACTAGCTTTCCACACATTTCAGTGTCTCCTAATCCAATTCACACATGAACCACGGTTTTCATTTTTTGAGCTGCTGTGATTTGCTCTTTCTCTTGGCAAGAGCTAGTTGTTTCTTCCTCTCTATTTCCTGCGGTGAGTACTTGGTTTGACTATTGGACATGCCTTGACTAGAGAGTTGACCTTGACTTCCAGTTAGCTCCTGGGGTTTCCCTGCATCACAAATTAATGCTGACTTCTGATTCACATTCACATTTTTTGAACACATACCAGTAGAGCCAGTTTCTGGTTTCTCTATGTTTGCTGGTTTAGCACATACACTGGAAGTTACCGTTGTACTTGAAGGTAGACTTTTAACACAGGTACTTTGCTGAGATGCCATCACTGGAATAAAGAGTTCTTATATATACAAGTGTTCTTATTTTCCTACAGTAAACAATAACATACTTTTGAAAAGAACATCATTGATCCACATTCATTATCAAGCATATGTGACTTAATTTGTCATAATTGTTATTACATGATTACTTTCTTATTGCTCCCCCCCCCCCCCCCCCCC